>Ga0233412_10000178_pt1 | contig 37055 bp, 49 predicted proteins | sample Na_anoxic_4_MG_FD_180667 | JGI IMG/M metagenome (GOLD analysis project Ga0233412, IMG submission 180667) | Seawater microbial communities from Saanich Inlet, British Columbia, Canada - Na_anoxic_4_MG | ecosystem: Environmental > Aquatic > Marine > Inlet | place: Canada: British Columbia... | reverse complement strand
AAATAGTTTTAATACGTTTAGAGAGTCGGCTAAAACTCTAATGTTATCAGCAGAAGCTAAAGCAGCATTTGACATTGATCGTGAGCCAGCTAAACTAAGAGAACAGTATGGTAGAACGACATTAGGGCAAAGCTGTTTAATGGCTCGTCGTTTAGTAGAGGCTGGTGTTAAATGTGTTACTATACAGCATACTGATTGGGATACACACGATGAGAATTTTAGGTTATTAAAAGAAGAATTACTACCGCCGCTAGATTCTGCTATCTCTACTTTGTTTGCTGACCTTGCAGACCGTGGACTATCAGATAAAACATTAGTATTAGTTACCGGAGAATTTGGTCGGACTCCAAAAATTGATGGAGGTGCTGGAGGTCGTGGACATTTTCCAGCAGCATTTAGCTTATTGTTAAGTGGTGGTGGATTGAATTCAGGAATGTGTGTGGGTGAAACTGATAGAACTGGAATGTCATGTGTGGGCGGTTGTTATGCTCCAGAAGATTTAGCGGAAACTATTTTAACATCTTTAGATATTGATACTCACCAAGAACTTCATTCCGCTGAAGGTAGACCATTTGGAATGGTCAATAGTGGTAAGCGTATTAAAGAATTATTTTAAGAGTTGTCTTACTCTATGTAATCGGATATAAAATAGGAGCAGAGATGGTAAGTAAACCTACTGGTGGATTTAGCGAGAAAAACGAAAAAGAACAGCGATGGTACTGTTATATTATTATCGACGATCAAAGGAAGCATGTAGGCTATGCCAGCTCAGAGAAGGGTGCTAACTCTATTGTTAATAGTGCTATTGAAAGACGGGGCTAATATTATAAATATAAACAGAAGGACTGATTATGAGTGATCATGAAGCAAGAAAAAAGCAATTAGCAGATATGTTTTCTAGTGAAGAACAAAGTACACCGGGATCTGAACCGTCTTATGTCAGAACTGGAGCATCAAAAGATATTTTCTTTAATGTTTTTGCTAATCCTAATCACTGTCCAGAAGGGGAAACTACCGATACTGGCACAGTTGCTGTTAATAAACATTTAAAATGCATTAATCAGGCAATGGGTGACTTTTGGGAAATTAATGTTGTAAGAAAACAACCAAATGGTGTTATGCCCACCCAAGCACATTTATCAGACGCTGGCTGGGATTTATATAGCTGTGAGTCAAAAACTATATTACCAAGCGGAAGAAAAACAATTAATACTGGTATATCATTAGCTATACCAAATTCATTTGTTGGTTTGATTTGGCCACGGTCTGGTTTGGCAGTTCAAAAAGGTATTGATGTATTAGCTGGAGTAATTGATTCTGGTTATAGGGGTGAGATAAAAGTTTGCTTATTAAATACTGGTGCAATGCCAGTAACCATCGAAGTTGGAGACAGAATAGCCCAAATTTTGTTCCAAGAAGTTCCAAAATTTAAATTAATTGAAATTACGGACTTGAGTGAAACGGATAGGAACTCAGGCGGATTCGGTAGTTCTGGTTCTTAATGTGTGTATAATATATTAATGAATCAGAAACTATGAGGGTTAAAAATGGCATTTACTACACCTAATGATAGAATATTCTATGCTTGCCAAGCGGTAATGTTTGAAGCAAGTAATACTGAAAGTAATCCCACAACCCCCTCGGGTGGTGCTGGTGAGCCAACTTTCTTAACTGGGGTTTCTTCTGTTGGTGTCAATACTAATACTCCATCAGAATCTTTAATAGATGTTGGGCGTTTCCAGCAAAGGTTTCATTACTATGGTCAGCAAGAAATTGAAATTACCATAGAAAGAGTTATTGATTCCGCTTCCGATTTATTTTACACTTCATCGGGAGCTTATGGGGTATCTAAATACGGCAGTCTACATCTTCTTGCTCCAGATAATTTAGGCGTACAGGGGTTGGAAGATAGTGATGATAGAATCTTGCGACACTATCACATTACATTATTGTATGGGGCAGATCAATACTCAAGATTAGGCAGTAATACCGCTGATGGGGGTGATGCTAATAAGGTGTTTTCTACCATATATCCTGACTGTCTTTTAACCAATATTAGTTACAAAATGTCTGTAGATGGTCCTGTTACCGAATCGATCACGTTGATTACTAAATCATCCATATATTCATCTAGCACATCATTATCTGCCTACAACTTACCCACTAAAAGTGCAATACAGTCTGGTAATACACTTCAAAGAAGTAGTTTTGATTTCACTTCTGGTAGTAGTTTATTGCCTGAAGAAGTAACGACTATATTTGATTTGTCTACTACTCTAGAAGGTCAAAAGGTATTAGGGATTAATAGCATAGACATTAATATTGGCATTGAATATAATGAGTTGACAGATGTTGGGCAGTGGAGAGGTGCTGCTACGCAAAAACAACAGAATAGATGGAGGTTTATCAACTTGCCCATACAAATAACAGCGGGATTTACAGGAACTGCGAGACAACAATATCCTGCCAGTATGCCTAATAGAGGTGCTTTATTTTCAGCTTCAGATGGTAGTGAAGCTGCGATAGTTGGCAAATATGATGAATGGACAAAAGTTGATAGAAAAATTAGATTAGCCGCGAAGACATTTCCGAGTGGATTATTGAAATATTTTATATGGGATTTGGGTGAAAGAAACTATTTAACTGATATCAGTGTATCGGGAGGAGATAGCGGAGGAGGAAACGTGGAAACTACTATGACTTATCAAAATGATTGCAGCGATGCAATACTAGTCAAAGCAGATACGGTGGTTGATATATCTTATCCAACTACTCCTTTTTAGGGGAATATAATGTCGAAGAGAAAGCTCCAAAAACATCAAAATAATCAAGCTAGACCAATTAGAAAAAGGTTAAAAGCTAAAACAGAGAATCAAAGAGATTATATATTAGATATTAATGAATCAGATGTGACAATTTGTACTGGTCCAGCAGGAACAGGAAAAACAGCAGTAGCTGTTGGGCTGGCTTCTGAATACATACTTAATAAAAAAGTAGAGAAAATTGTAATTACACGCCCTGTAGTAGAGGTAGGGGCAAGGGGTTTGGGCTTCCTGCCCGGATCTTTAAATGAAAAAATGCAACCTTGGCTCGTACCCCTATTAGAAGAAATGAATGCATACCTGTCAAAACAGACTGTTAATTCTATGCGTGCCAGTAATTCCATAGAAATAGCGCCGTTAGAGTATATGAGAGGTAGAACTTTTGATAATAGTTTTATGATTTTAGATGAAGCTCAAAATTGTACTTTTGAACAGATAAAGATGTTCTTAACCAGAATTGGTCAGGATTCCAAAATGGTTATAAATGGAGACATTGAGCAAACAGATCTACACCAACAAGATAATGCCCTAAGCGAATGCGCTGAAAGACTAGAGGGTGTTAAAGGTTTGTCAGTCTGCGAACTAACCGAACAGGACATTGTTAGAAACAGTATTATATCTAGGGTATTATCAAGATTAAAATAATGCAATGCTTCATATTCTATCTACAGTTATTAATTGTTATAGCGGTGTCAGTAATTGATATTTTCTACACGTTGTTGACCAGAGAAACAATATTAACTATGGAGCAAAATCCTGTCGCTAAATGGATTATTGAAAATTATGGAGTCGATAAATTTATTTCCATAAAAACTGCGACCACTTGTTTAGTTGTGCTAACCCTGCAGTGGTTTTATTATAACACTAAAGAAAACAACAACAACAAGAAGATGATGTGGGTTGTTTTAGGTGTTGTGACAGCGTTCCAGATTGGATTGTGGATATGGTTGGTAACACTGCCCACAACTTGGATTAAAATTCAAAACCTGATAGGATTATAACAATGCCACTATATGATTATGTTTGTTCTAATTGCCAGTATGAAATAGGGGATATGTATCAATCTATTAAAGCTAAGCCTTTAGTGAAATGTGGTAAATGTAACAAGATGACTCTGGAACGTGTTATATATGGTGGAGATGTTTTTGTTAGGCGTGAGGCCACTACAATTGGCCAATTGGCAGATCGAAACACTAAAAAGATGGGCAGATATGAGCTAGAATCAAACGAAAAAAAACATATGACTAAAAAGAAGTTGTCAGAACAACAGAAACTAAACAGAAAAATTAATTCGATGACAAATGACCAGAAGAGAAAATGGATAACAGAAGGCGATTAAATGACATTTGGGTATTTTGGCAGTAAAAATAGTCTAAATAGAAGACTGTATCCCCATATGGCAGTAGTCCATATATCTATAGAGATGAGAAAAATAGAGCCGGATGGCTCTATTGACTATAAAATAGTAAGTGGGAAAGCTTTAAGTAGGTATGACATACAGCCGAATACACAGTTGGTATTTTCCGCACCATCAGAAGCTGAGTGTATCAAAGTTATAAAAGATAAATTGGAGAAAATAAATGAGTAGATGGGAAAATGAAGATATTACCCAATTAGGGTTGTCCAAATTGCCGGATAGGGAAGAAATATTTTTAGGAGCTAATGCTGATTCTGTGGAAGAGTCTAAAGCTTTCGCTAAAATTGTTAATACTACATCAGAAGATAAACAAGAACAAAGATTTTATATTAGATTTGGAAGAGGGGAAATTTTAGATGCCCATAGAACGGATAAAAGAATTGATGAAAAACTTTACAAGTTTAAAAAAGTTTCCAAGGCTACATTTAATCTTTATAAAAAGTATTTATCATCTAAGAATTTGCTTCACTTCACACATGCCAGAAGATCTTTAATAGGAGAATGATATGAAAAGGGGACCATTGTCCAAAAAAGAAAAAGAGTTTATTGACAGTAATTCATCTATGGATGTTAAGCAGATGTCCAAAAAGATGAGTAGATCCGAAAAGATTTTAGCTAAATACATTAAAGTCTCAGAAGATCCAAAGCCTAATCTTTTCGCTACAAAACCAGAACGTGGTGTAGTTGTTATGACTGAATTAGCTTCTACGGCTGCCGATGAGTCTAGACCCAAACGAAGCTCTCAGATGCCTTCACGGTATAAAGAGGGAATTATTCATACAATAAAGGAAAAATGAGATGATTTGTACACAAGTAGACGGTTATGTATACGACTTATGTCATACACAGCTAATGATTAGTTGGGAAATCGAATTAACGGATGGAACTAAAGTTTTTGGAGACTATGATCGTCCTGATATGCCTAACCCTTGGAATAGGTTGACAGAGCATTGTCGCGAAAATGATGTATATCCAGCTAAAGTTAAGCTTTATATGTTTGGAACAGAGCAAAAAACATTTTTTGAAGATCCTGACGGATTAGATGGTATAGTGGTTATGCGTGGTGTCGCTAAAGATCAAGCAATGGAGGGCGGTCACTCGAAATCATTCCAAACTTTAACGGTTATGCATTTAAGGGACGATTGCTCTATGGTCGATGTTTCTAAATATACTTGGCCTCATAATGAGTTTAATCAGAAAGAATCGGAAAGAATTTTAACCACTGAAAACCTTGAGAATATGATTTTCAAAAATGACTCAAAAAAAAGACAACGCATCAAAGTTAAGAGGTTGCTCGACAGGACAGTTGTGTAGTGTAGCACAGTATGTCGCAGAACTTGTGTGCTTAAGAAAAGCGGAAAGAGATAATGTAGGTAGTTTGGAATACAAGTTCTGGAATAAGTCTAGGAAAGATCAGTACCAAATACAGGTGCGTGCAGCCTCTAAATTGGTTAAAAAGTACAGCGAAAAAGCTTTACTCAAATATATCACCAGCCCCAGTGGGAAAAACATATACTCACTGGGGTTTCTTGGTAAGTCTAAAGCTTATGTGGTAATATTGAAATTTGTAGATACAGGAGTTGCTAAAACTTTCAAAATTCTTGAATCTCAGACCAAAGAAGATAAAAAAGTACTTGACGTGCCTGAAAACATTGAGTATAAAGCTAAAAAGCAATTCAGTAAACAATCAACCTTATTTGCAAAGATTAGAAATATAGAAGATGGCAAAAGAAAAGAAACCTGAATACATCGCAAAGATTATTAAAGATTATGGTAATATTATTTCTACTGGTGTAGATGTCTTAAAGGTACAGGAAAACAGGAAAGTTATCTCTGTTAGTCCCGCAATTGATATCGAACTGGGTGGTGGTGTATTAGAGGGAACATGGCTAACTTTAACAGGTGATCCTAAAAGTGGTAAGACTACTACAGCTATGCAGATTGCTGCGAACTGTCAGAAAGAAGATCCTCCTCGCCCAATTATATATTTAGATGTTGAGGGTCGTTTGAAGGGTATGAACTTTGAGGTTGTGGATTTAGATCCAGAGAAGATGAAGATCATTCAACCAGAAGATGAACCATTGTCGGCAGAGATATTTCTTGATGTGGCTCATAAGCTAATGAGTCATCCAGATTATTATGGGGCGATTTTGATTATTGATTCAATCTCGTCTTTACTACCTGCTAAAGAATTGGATGGAGACTTTACACCCGGACGTGCGGGTCTACCAAAGATCCTGTCAATCTTTACTAAAAAGATGGGACAATTACTACCAAGACAAAATGGTTTGGTAATTGCTATCACTCACTATATTGCTAACACTGCTGGATTTGGTAAGGCAAAAATGGCTGATGGTGGTAATAAAATCCAGTATCAAGCCGATACTAGATTAGAGATTCGTAGTGGTGGTGAAAAAAGTCCTGCTGTTTCTCCGTGGGAAAATGCTAGTAAAGAAAGAATTGGTCAAGCTGTAAATTGGCAGGTCATTTGCTCGTCTATGGGTGCTCCCGGTGGTCAAGTACGAAGCTGGATTAGGTATGGTCATGGGGTTGACAAAACCCAAGAAGTCCTTATGCTGGCACAAGACTTAGGTATGGTGGATAAGTCTGGAGCTTGGTTCAGTTGCACCTTTATGTTAGAATGTAAAGATATAGCCAAGGAACTTAAGCCAGATCTAAATGTGGATGATGATGAAGCACTAATCAAAGCATTCAAGTTTCAAGGACAAGACAAGCTATACAATTTCTTGCACGAAAACCCCAAGCTTGTAGATATGCTTGAGCAGAAAATAAAGGCTATGCTTTAATGACAGCGGACACACTAATACAAACCAGTAGATTATGTAGTAATGTTGGTGGGATGGATCTGGATGAGATAAGCCAAAAATTACAACAAGGATTCATATCTCAAATCGGTGATAAACTGTTTAATCACGTTAAGAGTGACTACTACAGTCAGGCTATCGCCTACGATACAGATAAAGACTATACATTATACAATATCTATAAACATTTTCAAAATAGAGACAATTCATTTGGTTATGATCATCGTACACAAGAAGTGTATTCAGTACCTATTAAGCCGCCCCAAACAATAGATTTATATGAACCCTTTAGAAATCATCCCAGCTTAGAAGAATTGCCTAAAACTCATTTGATAACCACACAAATTGATGATGGGTTACAGCAGAATAAACAAGGTGATGTGTTTTTAGGTGATGCTTTAAATAGACACTATCATATAGATATAAACTCAATTATTGAAAATTTTGATTATTGGTTTACAACAAATCTGGTTAAAAAAATACATAACAGAATACTACCAATTCCCAGAGGGATCAACCCATACCTGTCTATAAAAAGCAAACAACAAATTGATAATATTAGAAAGTCTTATACCAAAGACAAACTGTGTAACTGTCGCATGACGATTACATCGTTCTACCGTGAAACAGTAGCATTGTGGGCCAATAAAACCGATTGGATAGATGATTTTATAACCCCAAAACAAGGCAAGTATACAAATGGCTTTGGCTTCGCTTTAGATTATAATGCTAGAAAAAATCATAAAGATATATTTGTGTCCAATAGGTCAACGGCTGAGTTCTGCCTTCACGAACTTGCGGAGTATCGATATAGCATATGTCCACAAGGGAATGGTTTAGACACATATAGGTTACCTGAGTGTATCGTATGTAACACTGTTCCCATAGTGCAGCATAACTTTGCAAATTATATTTTTAGTAAAATCTGGCCTATGATTTTAGTCCATAATTATGAATCTGAAGATATACAACAAAAAATAAAAGATTTTGAAAAGACAAATCCTAATATTGATTATGATTATGATCTCTTGTTGCGTAGCAATATAGGCCAACTAATCGAAAGGATAAAATATGAATGCCGTCTTGAAAATGAAAAATCTTGGAAGGTGGTACTATGAAAATAAAGGGCTTAGATGGTAGAGAATATTCTTGGCACCCATCTAATTGCCAAGCTTCTTGTGAAAACAGATCTTCTTTACATAATAAAGCCAAGGAGTTGCTTGAAGAAATTTTTCCGTATGATAGAATCTTAGAAGAAATTTCACTACCGGGCAGCAAAACAGCAATCAGAAAGAGTACTTTGAGAGCTGATTTATTTGTGCCTAATAGAGATTTAATTGTGGAAGTTCATGGCGAACAGCACCATAAGTTTAATACCTTTTTCTATAAAAATAAAATGGCATTTTACAAAGCCAAAGCTAGAGATATAGAAAAACGAGAATGGTGTGAGTTAAATAATATGAGATTAGTAGAACTTAATTACAATGAGGATATAGATGAGTGGCGAAGAAAAATTGAATAAATTCTTGGAGTTGAAATATGACAGCCTTTGTGTACGATGACATTAAATTAATATTTATACATGTACCCAAAACAGGAGGCACATCTGTAACGGACTGTCTTATCGGTCTTGATTTCGTGAATCAACAAGCTATTGAGGAGCACGGCCTAATAGATCATAGAAAGCTTGAATATATTAAAGATGGTCATATTACAACTACAGAACTGAGAAAAAAAATTGGAGACGAGAAATACAACAATTTCTTCAGCTTTGCCGTGATGAGGGAGCCGTATGATTGGCTACTTTCAATGTTTGGATATACTTGTGACACTTCTGGCTCATTATTAAATTTTGAAAATTTTATAGATGGATTTAACAAGGTGGGTAATAATCTACAAAGTTATTGGTTTACTACAAATGGAATAATTGACGTTGATCACATTGTCTCTTTTTCAAATTTAGAAAATGAATTAGATAAAATAATAACCCGTATAGGGAATAACTGTAGTAATTATACCGCATTAAACAGCGTAGTACCGATTGAAACTTTTATTGACGATCTTAGACGGCGTTTTCCATTAAGAAAAATAAATGAAACCAGACACAAAATGGGTACAGATGTTTACGAAGACAAAAAAATCATAAAAAAAGCAACTAACCTGATAGAAAAAGACTTAGAGCTGTACGAAGATTTGTTTGGCGTTAGGAGAGAATTTATATGACTGGTGAAGAAAAATTGAATAAATTCTTAGAAGCTATGGGGTTGTGGTTAGCCTCTAAATGCTTGCCGCTGGTTGATGAGAATCCACAGATAAAGATGATCCTCAATATGAATGCGGCAGAAATCCGAGAACTATCTAATGATGAGTGTGCTTCCTATGCCTATGAGCTATATGCATATTCAGAATATGTCGAGGGAGTCAGAACAAAAGAAAAAATTGTTTTAGACTGGGCGGATGCTAGTATTTGGTATATAGTATCTACACTGATGCAGAATTATGGCACCCAATACACAAAATGGCAAGAAAAATATTATTCTGCCATCCAAGAGAATCCCTTGGCTAGTGATATATTGAGGATTAAGAATCACGCAGAATGTAGGGTAACAACACTTGATGGAAAATCTGAGAGAATACAAAAGATGGCAGACATTCTAACAAACCTTTCTAGGAGAAGATAACTATGACCATAGAAAATCGTGACGACTTTTTATTCACGATAAAACAAAAGACAGACGAGCCAACAACTAGCACTCCTGTCACCGAAACAAAAGATAGAGTTAATCTTTTTCAGGACGATGGCACTATTGCTAAAGATGTTACAACTCCAGATTTTACCCCTACGCAAAGAAATAGAACACAATACAAACCAGTTGACCAAGTGTGTCAAAGATGTAATAAATCTTTTACTGTTAATCCTGCCCATGTCCGTGATTTCTTTGTTTGCGACCTATGTCTAAAAAAATAAACAAAACCATACTACAAGATGTAGCCGCCGAGCGAGCGGTCTTGTCTGCATTGTGTCAATATGGCTTAGATTGCTATCTAGAGATAGATTTTATTACAGCGGATCATTTTAATGATGAAATGAACCAAGTCTTATTCAACTGCATATATAAGTCTATATCTAACAATTCAAAAGTAGAATTATCTTCTATATTGTCAGCATCTAATGATTTAGGTGTTTATGACTTATTGAATACAAAAGAAGAGATATCTTTTATTAGATCTCTTTTCAATTTTCCTATTCATAAAGAAAATGCGGCGACCCATGCGGCCAGAATCGCTAAGTTGAAATTAGCGAGAGATCTAAAGAAAACATTACAAGCTTGTCAAAAAGATCTTGACTCAGTAAATGGCGATGAGGATATCATGGATCTGATATCTAAAGTTGAAGAGCCTATACTTGATGCGACCGCAGACATATACCAAAGCTCAAATAAAAACACAGAGATTATTGGTAATGATATTGAAGATTATATTTCATACCTTGCGGAAAACCCATGCGACATTGCTGGTATTCCAACAGGGTTTAACGCATATGATTTAGCTATTGGTGGTGGGCTTAGGCGAAAATCTGTTGACCTAATTGCGGCTCGCCCTAAAGTTGGCAAGTCAATGTTTGGAGACGCTGTAGCAATCAACGTAGCTCAAAACTTAGGTATTCCAGTCCTTATGCTGGATACTGAAATGTCTAAAGAAGACCATCTAAATAGAATGCTCGCGAATCTCAGTGGTGTTGATATTAATAAGATCTCTACTGGTAAGTTTAGTGAAAACGAAATCGAAAAGGAAAAAGTCAGAGCCGCAGGCGAGAAGCTGAAAAGTATCCCATATCATTATATAAGTATTGCGGGTCAATCATTTGAGAACATTTTAGCCGTAATGCGTAAGTGGATCTATCAGTATGTAGGTTTTGACGAGAATGGAAAAACAAAAGACTGCCTACTTGTTTATGATTACTTGAAACTCATGGGATCGGAAAGTATTAGTAGCTCAATGCAGGAGTATCAAGTCCTTGGATTTCAGATCACTAAGCTACATAACTTTTGTGTAAAGTATGATGTTCCATGTTTGAGCTTTGTTCAGTTGAATAGGGATGGTATTACGAAAGAATCTACAGATGTAGTATCTGGTTCTGACAGATTGATTTGGCTCTGTACGAGTTTTTCAATCTTTAAGATGAAGTCGGACGAGGAAGTTGCCGATGACGGTATTGAGCATGGTAATAGAAAATTGGTGCCTGTTGTAGCGAGACATGGTGAGATGTTAGATTCTGGTGATTATATTAGTATGAATATGTATGGTTCGATTGGCAAGATCGCAGAAGGTAGAACTAGAAATGAAATCCACAACAGTAACAGGACGAGGGACGAAGGTTTTGAAATCAGCGAAGAAGTTGACGCAGCAACAGATATCTGATATCTGCTTAAATTTATTAGATAGACTGCCAGAGCTTTTACAGGCTTTAGAAATTGACTATATAGAGTATCCTAATAGATATGCGTTTCCGTGCCCTGTCCACAATGGGGATAATCCTGAAGGATGTTGTATATTTACTGATGGAGATACAAATAAAGGTAATTGGAAGTGCTGGACAGCATTGTGTGAAGAGGAATATACAAGTAGTTTATTTGGGTTTGTTCGAGGCTCCCTTTCTGAAAAAAGGAACAGGAAGGTGTCTATGAATGAGACAGCAGACTTCTGTTTACATATTTTAGACTCTGATATAGATAATTTAGCTAACCATTCTATTCTAAAAGACAAAACATCCAAATTAATTGATATTTTTAATAGAAGTATTTCAAGAGAAAAGAGTGCTTTAGAAAGGGGTAAAATTCGAGACAGTCTGCAAATCCCATCAGAGTACTTTATGGGTCGTGGATTTTCTTCTGAGATTCTAAACGAATTTGATATTGGTCTTTCTCTTAAAAAAAATGGACCAATGCAGAAAAGAGTTGTGGTGCCAATATACGATGAAGACTATAACTATGTAAGTTATATAGGTAGAGCGGTCTCTAATAATCTAAATCCTAAGTGGCTATTCCCCGCAGGCTTTAAGAAACAAAATATTTTATATGGTTTGAACATCGCCAAAGACTATATCAAGAAAACTGGATCTGTAATATTGGTTGAAGGTCAGGGAGATGTTTGGAGACTTCATGAAGCTGGTTACAAAAATTGTGTTGGTTTGTTTGGTGCTAGTATTGCTGATGATCAATTATTGTTATTAGAAAGCAGTGGAGCCTTAAACGTAATCATATTGACAGATTCGGATCAGGCTGGAGAAAAAGCCTATCATCAAATTATGAATAAATGTAGCAGAAGATTTAATTATTTTAGACCCATTATTCCAACTAAAGATGTTGGAGAAATGACTTTAGAACAGATCGAAGAGCATCTTAAGCCACAAATAGAAAGATTTATGTAATGGAAACTAAAATTTTAGGCGTTTCTGGTAACAAGCAAGCTGGTAAAACTACGTGCTGTAATTTTTTACATGGGTATCAATTACGAGCGAATGGTGTAATTAATGGATTTAATATTCTTGAAGACGGTTCATTGGTTATTAATACCGTGATGATCGATTCAGAGGGTGTCGAGAAAGAGGGGTATGGCGCTTTAGACACATCTCGTAGCGATATGGAATTTGCTGAATGGGCGTCGTATAGTGTGTGGCCTTTTATCAAGCAGTATTCATTCGCCTCAACTTTAAAGGAAATAGCTACAGGGTTATTTGGTCTTAGAAGTGAAAACGTCTACGGAAGCAATTTAGATAAAAATAAAAAAACACATCTGAATTGGGCTGATATGCCGGGAGTCATCACAAGTGCAGTATTAGCTAAAAAGAAAGACATTAAGCCGTTAATTGAAAACGGTGTTTTGATTTATCATAAAGCAGGTAAAATGACCCATCGAGAATTTCTACAATTCTTTGGTACGGATATTTGTCGTAAGATGTATGAAGATATTTGGAGGGCTAAATTAATTGAGGACATTAGTCGTGAAAGTCCCTTGTTAGCAGTTATAGATGATTGTAGGTTTCCAGACGAGATCGAAACTATTCAAAGCTCGGGAGGTAAAGTTATTCATTTAACCAGAAGTAAGTTTACAGATGGTCACGTTAGTGAATCCGCATTAAATAATTTCAATGAATTTGATTATGTTATCGATAATCAAAACTTATCTATTCAAGAGACCAATATTAAAATTATTGAAGTTTTAGACCAATGGGGATGGCTTGGTAAGAATATACAGCCTGAAAAAGTCACACCCACTTCATCTAATCCAAAACCAGAGCTTGTTGGAGGCATCCACACAATAAAGGAAAAATAGTTTATGATAGTTACTTACATTCGTAGTTCATCCTATAATAATTACGATTACTGCCAACTCCAGTACTTTATAACTTATGTCTTAGGTCATAGGTCTACCTCTGGCAAAAAGGCACAATTAGGAACAATAGTCCATAAGGTTATGGAATGTTTAGCGGTATGTAAGAAACGGCTGCAAGGAAGACAGACAAAAACTATGAAAGTCACCGATGATGCTATTGGTGAAATTAAATTTACCCCGAAAAACTTATATACAAAAACATTTGTGGCTAAGTTACTTAAACGTAGTTATGAACATTATACTGAAAACTGTGTCCATGACTACACTAATGCTGACTATAAGTTTTGCGAGAAATCAGTGGATCAAGCATTGACATATAACGATGGTCAGTTTGATCCACGAGAAAGAAAGATTGTAGAGGCTGAGCCACAGTTTGATATTCTAATAGAAGAAGACTGGGCTAAGTTTGACTACAAAATGCCTAACGGGGAATCTGTTAGTGGTCAATTGGCCATTAAAGGTACAATAGATTTAGTTACAGAAGTAGAAGATGGTGTAATAGAAGTTATTGACTGGAAGACAGGTCGTAGATTAAACTGGGCGACAGGTGAAGAAAAAACTTATGAGAAACTGATTGAAGATCCTCAGTTGTTGTTGTATAATTATGCGATATCAAAACTATTTCCTGAATACGATCAGTCGATTATGTCGATCTTCTATATACGCGACGGTGGTCCATTTAGTATGTGTTATGATGAGGATGATCAGGCTAAGTTTTTAAAAATGTTAGAGAAGAGATTTAAGCAGATTAAAAGAAATGAGTACCCACAACCGATATCACATACAAGGAAGCATTTTAAGTGTACGAAACTATGTCACTTTTACAAAAATAAATGGCCCGGCACTAATCAAACTATGTGTCACCATGTGGAAGACCACTTGAAAGCTTTTGGTGAACAGGAGACGATGGAAAGATGTACTGCTGAAGGACATGAGATTGGTTTTTATGAAGCGCCGGGATAAATATTATGAATGAAACTATTAGTCAGTTAGGTCAAGATGAATGGATTTTAGAACAAACTAAAAATAAGAAAGATGGCTACTTCGTTGAAATAGGGGCTAATGATGGAAAATATATATCCAACACATACGTACTTGAGAAAGAATATGGGTGGTCAGGCATATGTGCTGAATGTAATCCTGATGTAATCACGGACTTGATAGACAATAGAAATTGTGCTATTGAAACAAGGGCCGTAATGCATAAGAATGATATTAAAGTTCCTTTTTATTCTCACAAAGAAGATAAAACACTTTCTGGTGTAGCTCCTTTTGGATATATTGAGAATAATGAAACCGGCGAAAGGGAAACCGCACAGTACGCTATAAAAACTATAGATATAAACACAATGTTAGAAGAGCATAACGCTCCAACAGACATAGACTATATTAGTATTGATACCGAAGGTACTGAAATGTTTATAGTGAGCGTATTCGATTTTAGAAAATACAATGTTAAATACTGGACAGTAGAAGTTAATCATGACCCAGAGGCTACGAAATACCTAATGCGGTTCTTTTATTATAATGGCTACGAATCAGAAGTAAGAGATTGGGATTTATTTGTCTGGAAACACGAGGAAGCACAATGATTGAAGTAACAATTACAGAAGAGATGAAACAAAGAGCATGGCGTAAGTCTCGTGCTATGGGTGAGCTTAACCATTCTATCACCAAGGGTGATGGCAATATCGCTGGTTTTTTAGGCGAAGAAGTTGCTAATCGCGTTATTGGTGGTAAGATTTCAAATACATATGACTATGATATCATAAAGGACGATATCAAGTATGATGTAAAAACCAAGAGGTGTACTAGTCAGCCAAGACCATATTATGAATGCTCTGTTGCTGCCTATAATCAGAAACAGGCGTGTGACCATTATGTGTTTGTTAGAATTGAAAACATTAAAGGTAGGTGGGGCAGGGCTTGGGTATTGGGATCTTATGCAAAAGACAAGTATTTTACTGATGCCAAATTTTTAAAAAGGGGTGAAACAGACGGAGATAATGGGCTTAGAGTAAAGGCTGATTGTTATAATATTAGTATCAAAGATTTAAATAAAGTAGAGGATTCTTTATGCCAGCAGAATTAGTTGATATTAATCAAGAGTTTGAACTTGGTAATCAGTTCACTCTGTATGTATGTGAAGCATTGGCTAACATACTTGATAATAGTTTTCGTATTATTGTTAAATATCAAGGACAAGATTTACCCGAATACGACGATGATAAAAAGAATGTAGTTATATGCACTTCAAGAGAGTGTCATAGCGTTCCGAAAGAATTTTATAGAGACGATGTTTTAATGATATTCCAGCATTATTTTATGTTGGATAAGTGGGGCCATCCAATTCTAAATCCTATGGTCACCCCTTTACCGCTGGGGACATTTCTGGATATTGATATAAACGAACAAGAAATTATACCTATACCCGAAAGAGAATATGACTTCTGCTTTATGGGTCAAATTCCACACACTGGTAAGCGTGATTCGTTTTATAGAAATTTAAACAAAATATTAGACAAACATAAAGATAAGTATAAAATTTTTACTAAAATCACCGATGGGTTTGCAGACGGCTTGACACAGGAGGAATATTTAAGTATTTTAGGTAATTCTAAGTTGAGCCTATGTCCACAAGGAGCTATTAGTGATGAAACTTTTAGATTTTTTGAATCAATTCTAATGGGAACGGTTCCAGTGGTTGAACACTTACCGAAGCTATGGTATTATGAATGTGCCCCACATATGAAGACCCGTTCATGGAATGAGCTTGAACAGAGTATCGCTCAATCCTTAAACTTTATGCAAACTCCTGATTTCAGAGCTTTGTTATATAGTATTACTGATTATGTAAGTAATTTCTTAAATCCTAAACAATTAGCTTTATATTTGAAAAAAATCCTTGAACACAGGATAGCGACTAAAGACGATTACCAGTCAGATCTTATAAATTTACGAAAGACGCTTAAAGATGAAGAAATGGAATCCACTCAACTGTAAAACTCATTTTAGCTTGCTTAAGGGGTTCTCTCGATGTAATAGCTTAGCCGCTAAGTGTAAAGAGTATGGTTATACCGCATGTGGTATAGCGGATATTGGCACTATTTCTGGGGCAGCGGACTTTCACAAAAGCTGTAAGAAAGAAGGCATTAAGCCAATCCTTGGTTGCGACTTTGAAGATTTCATCCTTTATGCTAAAAACAAAGATGGTTGGTTTGATTTAATTAAATATGTTTCAGCTCAGGATGTTGATACTTTAAAGTTAATTGCTGAGCATGGAAATGTTATTTGCGTTTCCGACAATGCTAACGGACTACAAAAATTATTTAAGAATAATTACATTAACTGGTCGTGTCGCGATCATGAAGTATTTTATGTAGATAAAGAAGACGCTGAGTGCCATAGGGTTATGCTATGCTCAGGTATGAAAACTAATCTTAAAAAGGTCGCCAAAAAAATTAAAGATAAGGAAGAGCTTAACAATGAGAAGTTCTTTCTCAAAGATAATTGGTATCTACCTACTTCAGCAGAGTCTATAGAATTTAATGACAGTGAAATTATAAATAAGATTATTGATATGTGTGAAGATTATGAACTAAATGAAAAGCCTATGCTACCACACTACGATTGTCCACAGGGTTTGAGTGAAGATGAGTATCTTAAAGATGTATGTAGGCATGGTTGGCGTAATAAGTTGATTAACAGTGGTAAAATTGATGACCAAGAAGCTAAAGACATTTATACCGATAGAATCAAACAAGAGATGGCGGTCATATTTAAAGCAGAGCTTTCGGGGTATTTTTTAATTGTGCGAGACATTGTGACATATGTAAAGGATCAGGGATGGATTGCTGGTCCCGGACGAGGCTCTGCTGCGGGATGCTTGGTTTCATATTTACTTAATATTACTGAAGTAGATCCAATTGAATATGATTTAATCTTCGAAAGATTCTATAATGAAGGTAGAAACACAGAAGATCATATTTCGTTACCAGATATTGATGTTGATGTTCCAGCAGAACATAGAGATGATGTTATTGCATATATTAAAGAAAAATATGGTCAGGAAAATGTTGCACAGATGATTACATTTGGTAGGCTACAGGGTCGTTCAGCAGTTAAGGAAGTGCTTCGTATCAATGATGCTGTGTCGTTTTCTGAAATGAATGATATTACTGACGCTATTCCAGATGAAGCACAAATTTCTGACCAATTGGAAATGATGGATGATCCTTCAATTATTAAGTGGGCTTTAATCAATGAGGCTGATAGTCTTAGGGAATGGTGCTACATGGACGAAGAAGAGAATGTAAACGGACCTCTTGCGGATTTATTCAAACAGGCTATTAAAATTGAAGGCACAAATAAATCACAGGGTAAACATGCTGCTGGAGTTATTATTTCTAAACATAAGTTACAGGACATCTGTCCTATGGTTCTAGACAAATCAGGCAAACCAATTGCCGCATTCGAAATGAATGATTTAGAAAGTCAAGGACATGTAAAGTTTGATATTTTAGGTATTGACCTTTTAAGTAAAATTATGGACATTATTGCAAGTGAGGATTAGCTATGTACGATATTGATAAACAAGATATTAAATCTGTCATCTTTTCTGGATGTTCAGTAGAAAAGGCGGGAGTGTCTATTTGTAATCTTACAAACCATATTGCATTTAGATTAGGTAGTAAAAGTGGTTCTTATCAGGTGTGGTCAGACAGGCATAGAGTTTATGATCTGTTTAGAAATATTGACGATGCTGTAAACAAATTTTTGGAGTTAGCCAAATGAATTATCGTGATATAATCGTGTTCGATTTTGAAACAGGATCAAGAGATCCACACAAGACACAGCCGACACAAATCGCCGCTGTTGCGATACACGCCCGTAAGTTAGAGTTACAACCGGGTGGTATTTTTAATAGTGAAATGCGGCCAATCATTGACGATGAGAAGGCTATCGCTAAGGGATTTGATCCTTTGGAAGATAAGGCATTAGAGATTACTCGTAAGAATCGTGATGATCTTGCTAAAGCTCCTTTGCCTAAAACGGTGTGGCAAAAGTTTGGTCAGTTTTGCGATAAATATAATTTCAAAAAGACTTCATACTATGCTCCAGTTGCTGCGGGATATAATATCAATTCATTTGATATGCCAATTGTGCAGAGAATGTGCGAGGCGTATGGGCCGATGGATACCAAAAAGGGTAAACAAAAACTGTTCAATCCTATCTTTACGATTGACCTGATGCAGCACATCTATTGTTGGTTTGAAAACAATCAAGATGTAAAGGGTTATAGCATGGACTATATGAGGGATTATTTTGGAATTGAAACAGATAATGCTCATGATGCCTTGCAGGATGTCAAAGATACTGCTAATATATTGATTAAGTTCTTGAAGCTTCAGAGAAGTCTACTGAAGAAAGTTAAGTTTGAAAAAACATTTGGAAATGGGGAATTTTATGTCTAATATACCACATTTTTTTAATAAGATTATTGCTAGTGGCGATGGATGGTTTGACTTTCATAACCTGTATTACAATGTCGTCAAAGATGCAACAGAAGATAGAAAATACATTTTTGCAGAGATAGGATGTTGGAAAGGGGCTAGTACATCCTTTATGGCGGTGGAAATAGCCAACTCTGAAAAAGATATAGATTTCTATTGTATAGACACATGGAAAGGTAGTACAGAGCACAGAGATCGAGATAATGGTGCATTTGACCCTATGTGTTTTGAGCAGGATGGAATATTTCCAATTTTTATGAAAAATATGAAACCTGTAAAAGATTATATAAAACCAATACAGAAATCATCACTAGAAGCATCATACGATTTTCCAGATGATTATTTTGACTTCGTATTTATCGACGCTTCACACGAATACGAACATGTAAAAACAGACATTGAAAATTGGTTTCCAAAAGTTAAATCTGGAGGAGTTCTAGCTGGGCACGACTATGGGTGGAAGGGTGTGGTGGATGCGTTGAAAGAGTTTGCTGAAGTTAAGAGCCTTACTGTTTATGAATTACCCCATGATGGACCAAGCTGGTTAATACAGAAATAAATTTCAATATGAGTAATTTTAATATTAATGATTTCAATGATCCTGACGTGTGGGATCTAATTTGTGAAGGCAGAACTAAGGGAGTCTTTCAGCTTGAGTCTCAACTTGGCAGGTCTTGGGCTAAAAGAGTTAAGCCACGAAATATAGCGGAACTTGCTGCTTTAATCTCGTTGATTCGTCCGGGTTGTTTGAAGGCTTATAGTGATGGTAAGTCAATGACTCAACACTATGTAGATAGAAAGTCTAAAAAAGATCCAGTGACTTATCCAGATGATTCTTTGGAAGACATACTATCCGAAACATATGGGGTCTTGGTCTATCAGGAACAATCAATGAGGATCGCCCAAAAGCTTGCTGGCTTCGATTTAAAGGACGCTGATCAGCTCCGTAAGGCTATCGGAAAGAAGAAGGCGGATCTGATGGAGAAAGTAAAGAAGTCTTTCCTAGAGGGTGCCGAAAAGAAAGGATTCATTACTAAGGAGGTAGCTGAAGAAATTTTTGGATGGATTGAAAAGTCTAACAGATATGCATTTAACAAATCCCATGCTGTAAGCTATGCGATCAATGCCTACTGGAGTGCGTACTGTAAGTACTACAAGCCTATGGATTTCTATGTGTCATACCTAAACCATTCTGATCGGAAACCTGATTCCCAGAAAGAATTGAAAGAGCTGATTGTAGATGCTAAGTCTTTGGATTTGGAAACATATCCACCAAGATTACAACACCTCCATACAGATTTTACTGATGTTGGTGATACTATTTTCTTTGGTTTAAGACATATCAAGCATGTTGGACAAAAAGAATGCGATAAGATTGCCGCACTGACAGAAGATATATCTGGATATACATGGTTAGATGTATTGATTAATGTAATCCAAAAATGTAAGCTGAATAAAAGAGCTGTAATTGCTTTAATTTCTGTTGGTGCCTTCAATGGTAAGAATAATACAACTAATCGCCAAACTATGTTATATGAATTTGATAGTTGGAAAAAATTAACAGCCACTGAAACAAAATATATCTGTGCGAATTATCAAAACTATAAAACATTGGCTGATTGTATAGAGGGTTATATAAATTCAAATAAGGTCAATAAACGGAGGCTGCCAACCGTTGTTGATATTATGAACACATTAGAAAACCCAATGTATAGCTTGGATGATGATGTACAGACAATTGCCACAGATGAACAAAAATATATGGGGTGTGCCTTAACATGTAGTTTAGTTGATGGGTTTCATACAAATTTCTCAATTTCTTTGTGTAAAGATATATATAGACAAACTATAACAGGTAAGACACACTTAGCAGTTCAGCTAAACTCGGTAAGACAGTATAAAACCAAAAAGGGTAAAAATCCCGGCCAGACGATGGCTTTTATAGTTGCGGAAGACAGTAGCGGCGTATTAGATGGAATTACTATTTTTCCTGAGCAATACGAACAGTTTAAAGATTTACTAATTGAGAATAATACTGTCGTACTGGCTGGCGAAGTGTCTAAAAAGGAAAATACTTCCATTATTGTAAATAAAGTAACGCAGATTTGAAGGACGATTATGAATAAGTGTCATTTTGTCGGAAAATTAACCGATGATCCAGTTTTGTATCCAAAAAATTATACAGTAGTAGCTAAATTCACATTGGCTGTCGAAGAATATCGTAAAGATAAAGCAGGCAAAAAGATTAGAAGAGTAGAGTTTTTAGATTTTGAGGTATGGTCTACTGCCGCTCAAACAATTTATGACCATGCTATGAAAGGCGACTGTATGGCGGTAGAAGCTATTGCGAGAAACGAAAAAGACCAAGATGAATATAGTAATATTAGTTTTCGTGTGACGAATTTTAAGATTTTTAATAATGATAATTATGAGAATGTAGATAACGATGAGTAAAAAAAAGATACTATTTTGTTCTGAAGCCTCTTGGTTGAGTACTGGCTATTCAATATATACAAAAGAAGTGCTATCAAGACTGAGTCAGGTTGATTCTTTAGAAGTGGCTGAGTTAGCTTGTTATGCGGATAAAAATAACCCAAATATAGCGTCTGTCCCTTGGAAGGTATATCCCAATAAACCACTTAAAGATGATAACACATTTCAAAGCTATTCTGGAAATCCAGTAGCACAATTTGGAGAACAGACATTTAACCATGTGCTTCTTGATTTTCAGCCAGACATAGTTATTGATATTCGTGACTGGTGGATGATAGAATACCAACAGCGGTCACCATTTCGAGAATTCTTCCATTGGTCTATTATGCCAACAGTAGATGCGGAACCTCAAGCGGATCAATGGATCAACACATACGCATCAGCAGACTCAGTGTTTACGTACTCTGAATTCGGTAGAGATGTGTTGTTGGATCAGTGTCGGGATATCAAATTTGTTGATATAGCACCTCCTTCTGCCAGTAACACTTTTACTAAACTGGACAAGTCTCAAGTTAGAAACACTATGGGGGTTTCGGATGATGTGTTTATCGTTGGTACTGTTATGCGTAATCAAAAACGGAAACTGTATCCCGACCTAATGCAGACCTTTAGAAGGTTTTTAGACCAGTCTAAAGATCCGCGAGCATTTTTACTCTGCCATACATATTATCCAGATGTTGGATGGGAGATTCCAAAATACATTATGGATAACGGCCTGTCTAGCAGGGTGTTAATGACCTATAAATGTAAGAATTGTAAACATATATCTGTTGACTTTTTTAAAGATTCTATACAGATGTGTTCAAAATGCTCAAAGTTTACTAATCAATTAGTTGGTATCAATAATCCAATTAACGAACAAGAATTGGCTTTAGTATATAATATTATGGATGTTTATGTACAGTACGCTAATAGTGAAGGATTTGGAATGCCTCAATTAGAAGCGGCTCAATGCGGTCTTCCGGTTATATCAACTTATTATTCCGCTATGCGGTCTATTGTTGATAATATAGGGGCTATTGGTATTAAGCCATTAAGTTATTATGTCGAATGCGAGACGGGTTGTAAAAGAGCTGTACCAGATAATGATAAGTTTTTAGAGATATTGTTAGATTTGACATCTTCTAAAGAGTCTTTAGAAACAATCGGTAGCAGTGTTTGCAAGAAAGCTAAAGAATGCTACACATGGGACAAAACGGCTGATGTTTGGTTAAAACACATTGAAAGTATTGAAGTGAAAGACATAAATAAGACATGGCTTTCCCCACCGAAAAACGCAATACCCGCAACAAAAATACCAGAAAACATTAATAGCATTGTAGACAAGGTAGATTTCCTATTCAGATCGGTGTTATGTAAACCAGATTGGATTGGTGGCTATTTCTGGAAAAAGGTAATTAAGGATTGTACATTTAGCTATAAGTGTGAAAATCTGAATAAAGATTTTTATTTTAATGAATCTCATCAACAGTCCCAAACCGGCAATACTCCATTCTCTATTGACGATGCGTATAACGAGCTAAAGTTTTTCCGTGAACAAATTAACGAATGGGAAAAAGCTAGATATGAAAAAATATCATCTATGAATGGGAGACAGTAATGAAAGTCTTATATATTAGCAATTATATGGACGGCACGGGCTGGGGTAATGCAGCAATAAATAATATATTAGCATTAGATTCCGTGGGAGTCGAGGTTGTCCCAAGGGCTATTACCTTTGAGTCACAACAGTCCGATTATCCAAGCAGGATTAAAGAGCTGGAAGACAATTCTATTCAGGACTGCGATGTATGTATACAACACACACTGCCGTCTTTATATTCTTATGATTCAAACTTTAAGAATATTGGATTTTTTGCTGCTGAATCGAGTAATTTTAGAGACACGAACTGGCATCGTAACGCGAATTTGATGGATGAATTATGGGTGCCTAGCTATAACACTAAAGGCATTGCTAGAATAAGCGGTGTCACAAGACCAATTCATGTGGCTCCTCATTCATTAGATATGTCGTCATACAATAGGACCACTACTGGTAATCAAATCCAAGAGCTGCAATCCGGTTTTAATTTTGTATTTGTTGGTGAATTCATAGAAAGAAAAAACATTAAAGCATTATTAATGGCTTTTCATAATGAGTTTGAGACATGGGAGCCTGTCAACCTATTTATTAAGACCTCTAAACAAACTTTAGAATACGTACAAAATTATTGTAAACAAGTAAAGGATGGTCTTAAGTTAAAGAAAAATTACAAGCAGGAAATTATAGTAGCTGGGCATTTAGATAGAGAAGACTATAAATCTGTACTCAGTCAGTGTCATTGTTTTGTTATGCCTAGCAGAGGTGAGGCTTTTTGTATCCCAGCGTTAGAAGCTATGGCGTTAAGTATTCCCGCACTCTATACTCAAAATACTGGACTAGAGGATTTTTGCGTGGGTTATTCAATTACTTCGACGGCAACGCCGTGTTTTGGGGCTATATCCACATTGCCAGATCTAGATACCGCCAATAGTACTTGGCAAGAAATTGACATAATTGAGCTATCTAAGTCTATGAGAACAGCGTTTATGAAATGGGATACAAAGGCGGCACAAGAAGAAGCCGACCATGCTAAAGAAATCGCCAAACAGTATGATCATAAAGTCGTTGGACAAAAATTAAAGGATTTACTATATGGTTGCTAAAGCTACACAAGAGTCAATTAGAGCAATTATGCGAAGAAAATCTCCTTCGGATAAGTTAAACATCTTAACCTTTTGTACGCACGAAAGATATGAGCAGCAGCTTTGTAGAACTGGTCATAATTTCTTTTCTATTACATATGGTAAAAAGTGGGATACTGATTATGGAGAGATGCCCAGTAACTATTATCCAATAGATAATGTACCAGAACATATTGACTATGATATAGTATTGTGTCACACTACTTGTGAAAGACTTAAGATATCTCAAAATATTAAAAATGAATTAAATATACCAATCATTCTACACACCCATGTCCTGCCAGATATAAGATATAATATTGAAGAACAAAAAAATCAATTCGCAGCAGTCTCTACAATAGCTGACCAGAAAGGTTTTATCTCTAATTTTAATGCGGGAGCGTGGGGAGTACCTTTTAAAGATATGACAGTGATTGAGCATGGTGTCGATTATGATTTCTGGTCCGATCACGAACAACAATCAAGAGATAATTTATGTTTATCTATTGTTAATGATTGGCCTAATAGGGACTGGTGTTGCGGTTGGGAACTTTGGAAACAGGTGGTTGGACTTAAGGGTGGCTCAGGAACTGAAATAGATCCTTGGCAAGTCGATGTTCCTATACGTGTATTTGGCAAGAGTCCCGGTCTATCAGTACCCGCTTCATCAATTGAGCATTTGAGGCAAATATACCATTCTTCCAGTATTTTTCTCAACACCTCGTTACATTCACCAGTACCTACGGTGTTAATGGAGGCTATGGCTTGTGGGTGTGCGATTGTATCAACTGAAAATTGTATGATTCCGGAAATTGTCGAACATGGCAAGAATGGCTTTATGTCTAATGATGAACAAGAGCTACGTCAATATACAGAGAAATTAATAAATGATCCAGACTTAGCAAGAGAATTAGGCAATAACGCACAAGAAACCATCCTCGAAAGATATAATCAAGACAAATTTGTAGACAAGTGGAATAATTTGTTTTACAGCACTATTAATAATTATAAAGGATAATCATGAGAATATATCTGTCTAGTCAAGAGCCACCAGATATTGGGTATCAGTGGATACCGAATATAGCTTCGTTGAACCAGCAAGTTTTGGACGGCGAAGCGACAAGTATAGTTGTTGACAAGTTTTTGTGCGGGTTTCCTGTGAATGAATTAGAAGCACTGCTTAATAAGATTATTTCCAAGTTGCGATTAAATGCTGATTTAATAATTATGGAAACAGATATTGATTTTCTTTGTACTAAATATCGTAGGTCTGCGATTGACGTAGAAGAGTTAAACTCTATATTGTTTCAAAACCATAGCATTAAGAGCCTACTAACGGTGGATCATATTGAGAAATATTTACCACCACAGATTAAAATTACACATAAGAATTTTGATGCCAAGCTCTCTCAAATTACGATCAAGTGTAGGAGATCAGAATGATATACACCAGATGTGATAATTGTGTTTTCGCGACAGTTACTAATGATGAACAGTCTGACTGTAATCTAAGCAAAGCTGAAACATTGGGCATAGAAGAGGTTAATGAGAATGGTTATTACAACTTAGGTAGATTTTGTAACACTTACAGGCCAGCAGAATGGTTGGCAGATCTAAATATTGCAGAATCAGAAAATCTATACGCTACCGTAATGGGCGAGGTGTTTCCTCGTGTTGGCGTGTTTATCATTTTAGACACTAAAGATGAAGACTTAAGCAAATTAAAAGAGACGCTGAACGATGTGAAAAATCAGACAGAAGGTTCTTTCCGTTATGTTGTGGTTATCACGGATAAAGTTGAATACAATGAAGGTATTCAAAAGTTATTTGTATCTATGTTTGATTATGACGCCACGCACCACCACATCGTACAGATTAGGACTGAACTACCAACTAAATATCACCAGATAGATGAGGCTTTCACCCATGCTAAAAATGGCTGGATTTATATAACCTCCTCTAACGAGGGGGTGCCAAGAGACTTATTGTCAAAGATGCATCGACACATCAATACAGATATGAAACCGATGGCAGTTATCAAGCCTTACGATGATGTTAATGGGATGATTATACAAACCGCCCTGTTTAAGTTTTTGAATGGGAATAGGGTTAAAGTATTTGACGACGGGTCAATTGACAATAGGTTATTTTTAGACAAAATTGCAGATATGTCAAGTAAAGACGGTAGTAGATCTCTATTAGAATGGAATGATTTTTATGGAACATAAAGTAGCTATAATAACTGCTAACTATAATTATGGGCAGTATATTTTAGAAGCTATAAACAGCATTCAGCGGCAGACCTATAATGGTCCTATAAGAATATATTTAGTTGATGATGGCTCATCTGATGACTCATGGGAGAAAATATGTAGAGTAACGGAAGCGGTAGACTCTAAAGATATGGAAGAGTCATATTATAGTGGTCCTATTGAGTATAGGCAGCGTGATAATATCTATGCTTATCGTATCAACAATTCTGGAGCCAGTACAGCCCGAAATGTGGCAGTATGGCAGGCTTGGGAATGGGCGGATGTTTTCGGTGTTCTCGATTCAGACGATGAATATAAGCCAAATAAAGTTGAAGTACTGATGAGTAGGTTGATGGAATATGGTGAAATTGGCGTAGCGTGTTCTGATTATGATATACATAACGAGTTACCACACCGAAGTAATATCAGTTATGAATTTAAAAATTCTTATTGTAGAAACGAGTTAATGAATCGCTGTATTATTCACAGCAACTCTCTAATTAAGAAAGACTATCTGGCTCAGATTGTATTACCAAACAAAGAAATATTTGATAGTCAGCTACATGGGCCTGCTAGTCAGAGTTTTATAGGATGTACTGAAGATTATGATCTATGGATAAGATTATCTAAGATCTGTATTTTCACACATGTTGCAGAGTCTTTAGCTATCGCGAGACAGAATGGACAAAATCAATCTATGAAAATGACAACAGATATTTTTAATCAAAATGCTAAGATTTTAAGTAGTAGATAATGCCGAGATTTACAAAATCGATTACTACAACTATAGACACTAACAGTAACGCAAGGGATATAGCAATTGCTATCTTGTCTGCTGGTATTGGTGATCGAATTAAGTCTTATGAGCCAAGAAGTATGATTAAGATAGGCGGTAAGACATTAATAGAACATCAAATATCCATAATTAACTCCTGTTTTGAAAGTCCCGAAATTATAACTGTGCTCGGGTATAATGCTGTAAGAATTATAAAGAAACTTCAAACACACATCAGGATTGTAGAAAATCAATTATATCAAGAGACGAATTGTGCGGAATCTATAAGGCTGGCATTCCATAATTCTACTAAAAACAATTTTTTATTTGCTCATGGTGATTTATATTTTAATATGCAGACCTTATCGGGCTTGGACTATGGTAAATCTTTTATTATCACTGATAGCAATAATAGATTTCACGAGAAGGAAGTGGGTGTAACTATGAATAATATGGGCGTTGCTGAAATTTTATCTTATAGCCTGCCAACCAAGTGGGGTCAGATCGCGTTCTTTACTGGTCAAGAGCTTAAAATTTTAAAGAATATATTCTACAAGTTTAACGCCATTAACAAGAAAATGTTGTCCTTTGAACTTTTGAATGAAGTAATTATGATGGGTGGTACATTTAAGTGTTATGAGCCTGATGATATGTCGATACTTGAAATAGACTGTATAAAGGATTTAAATAATGAAAATTTTAATATGTAGTGATGGCAAGCACGCTCATTACTTTCAAAGGTTGTCTTGGGTAAATGCTTTTAATGCTGCTGGATGTACCGCAATGCTGTGGGATTGTAAATCCGTTACAGCCTTTGATGCATTTGATAAATTTGAACCAGATATCTTTTTGGGACAGTCCTACAATTTAGATAACGCGACACTAAAATGTATATATGAACGACCCCATATGAAGGTCGGATTGCGTGCTGGTGATTGGGGAGACCATGAAACGGAGGTTGATAAGTCGAGATTTAATATCTTGTATTGTTCGCAGCAAGAAAAAGAAATATTAAAAAGACTGAAGGAAGAAACTGGCAAACCTGACTTTGTCCATATCCACTATAGTCCGGAAGGTATCGCTAAAACCCATAATCACTTTGCCTCTATTGGTATTGATGCTACTTCTTTGATGATGTGTGCTGATACAGTAGTTTACGGCAATGCTAAATTTGATCCTAAGTTAGAGTGTGATATCGGCTTTGTGGGCGGTTACTGGCCGCATAAAGGGTTGGTTATTGATAGATATCTTTTTCCATTATTGTATCCGATTAATAATTATAAAGTGAAAATTTTTGGAAACCAACAGTGGGATGTCAATCAGTATTGTGGAATGATTAATGATGAAGATGTAAAAAATTTGTTTGCATCTGCTCGTATCTGTCCTAATCTTAGCGAACCCCACGCTCATGAATTTGGAATTGATGTTAATGAAAGAATATTCAAAGTTCTGTATGCTGGAGGATTCTGTATCTCTGATAATGTAGAGGCATACAAAATGTTTGGTGATGGTATAGTCATAGCGGAATCTCCTGAAGACTTTAAAGATAAAATTGACTTCTATCTACAAAATCCCGCAGACCGTGTTAAAATAGCGACCCAAGGACAAAAATATGTTACTGAAAATCATACCGGGTTTCATAGAGTCGCTCAAATGTTAAATACTTTTGGTCTTACAGAAATGTCAAAAAATATTCTCGATAGTTATAAGGGTGTTTTAAATGCATAAACAAAAAATATTAGTTACAGGAGCACACGGCTTTTTGGGTAAAGCTGTTTGCTCCAGATTGGAACAGGAGGAAAGCTATAGTCTATATAAACTTGAAGGCAGCTCCGTCTGTGATCTAAAAAACAGAAATCAGGTTGACGAGGTTTTGAACACTTTTCAGCCAACTATGGTGATACATTTGGCAGCAAGGGTTGGAGGAATAGGAGCAAATAAAGAAAATCCGGGTTTGTTTATGTATGAAAACTTAGCTATGGGTATAACATTAATAGAAGCCTGCCGCGTATATGGTAAGCTACATAAATTTGTTATGGTGGGGACTGTATGTTCGTATCCGAAATTTACCCCCGTGCCGTTTACCGAAGATGATTTATGGGCTGGTTATCCGGAAGAGACCAATGCTCCATACGGTATATCCAAAAAGACATTAATAGAATTGCTAATTGCCTACGACCAACAGTACGGCTTCAACTGTGTTAATCTTGTTCCTGTAAATATGTATGGACCTAATGATCATTTTGATCCTAAGATCAGTCACGTTATTCCGGCGCTAATTTTAAAAATCGATAGAGCTATAACACTGGGAAGCGATGAGATTGAATTATGGGGAACTGGACAAGCGAGTAGAGAATTTCTATACACAGAAGATTGTGCTAACGCTATTGCTCAGTCCTTAGTTTCTGATTGTTCCCCCGGTCCAATTAATATAGGAACTGGGGAAGAAATTAAAATTAAAGATTTAGCAGAGATATTAAAGGATATTATGGGCTACGAAGGAGATATTGTATTTAACGCTGATTTCCCAGATGGGCAACCTAGACGCTGCTTAAATATTGACAAAGCTAATGAAGAATTAGGATTTCAAGCAACCACTTCACTAAGAGATGGCTTAACTGAAACTGTTAAGTGGTATTATGACAACAAACATAAAGAACGGTTCTATGATCACTTCCATAGTATTCAGTAAAAATAGACCATTACAATTAGATCTTTGTTTGGAGAGTATCCACAAAAACTTTCCTGCGTGTAATAAGGTTATAGTGCTACATAATAATGATGCAGAATTTTCAGAAGCTCATTCCACCTTATGCTCTGAACATGACAATATTGAATCATGGACTCAAAGTTATTCGTTGTTTAAAGATATATCGGCTGCTATTACAGCATCTGACAATAATTATATTTGTTTTTTCACAGATGATGATATATGTTTTAAAGAGGTGCCAAATACTGATTATGATCAAATATTTATAAACAAGAATATACAATGTTTATCCCTTAGAATGGGGTTAAATATAATACAGAGAAGCCATGAGGATATGACATTCCCAGATTTGCCGCACCAGACTTACAATTATAAGGATGTAATCATCTGGTCTAAAACAGCCCACGCATATGGGTCTTACTGGTCTTATTCTCTATCAGTAGATGGTCATATTTTTAGAAAGAATGATATGCTGCAAATGATAGATGAGTTATGTATGTTAGAATCGCGGCATAAATGGAAACAAACACCAAACGAATTAGAGGGAGCACTCCAAAGATTTTGGACAATTTCTCCTAATACTATGGCATCATTTAAACATAGTGTAGTTGTTAACAGTCCGAATAACAAAGTGCAGCAATCTCATGATAATAGGTCTGGCGATGTGTTTAGTTATGATAGCCAATTTTTATTGGAGAAATATATGAGTGGTCACAGAATTGATATAGATCGTCTGAATTTCAATGATATTAAATGCCCTCACACAGAGATAGATTTAATGAGAGGTATCAAATAATGTTATACAAATTGAAAGACATAGCTAGCCAACTAAACTTCAAGATTCGTGGAGCAATTCATGTGGGGGGATTTGTTGGAGAGGAGTTAACAGAATACAGAAGTATAGGCTTGACTAATACTATTTTATTTGAGCCACAGCAAAAACTTTACGAGATTATCAAATCCAAGTGTCAAGATGGTGAACAGGTCTTCAATGTAGCATTAGGATCTGAATCTTGTGAAAAAGAAATGTTTATTTCAGACAGAGAAGGTGGTATTGAAGTTGGTGCTGGTGCCTCTAGTTCACTGCTAAAACCTAAAATACATTTAACAGAACATCCAGAAGTGACATTTCCGACAAAAGAAACAGTGCAAGTACGTCGTCTTGACGAATTTCTAACTGAAGAAGCTTTAAAATCAGAAAATGCGAGAGCGTTAAACTATAATATGTTAAATATAGATGTACAAGGATACGAATTAGAAGTACTTAAGGGTGCTGGTGATATCTTGGACTGTATACAACTTATGATACTTGAGGTTAATCTGGCTGAAGTATATGAAGGCTGCCCACTTGTGGGAGAGCTTGATGAATTTTTGAAAGATTATAGTTTTAAAAGGGTGGGGACATATTGGCAGTCTGCGAGCTGGGGAGACGCTATCTATGTTAAATAACCTTGACGGCGACTTCTTTGAACAATGTGTTACAGAGACATCTCTTTTTAATAAAAAATTTGCAGAACAAGATCCAGATTGGAACACCTTGAAGAATATGTATGAAAATCTTCAATTCAACGGATGCGAAAACCCAATACCAAAAACTATACATTTTATATGGCTGGGACAACCGTTACCAGACTGGTATCACTCAAACATAAAAGACTGGAGTATGAAAAATCCAGACTTTAACATTAAGGTTTGGGATAATGAATCATCTTATGTTTTTATGCAACATAAAGAAACATTTACTAATTTTGAGAAATCTAAAAGCTTCGGTATTCAGTCTGATATCTTGAGATATGAAATACTAAAATATGAGGGAGGTTTATATGTAGACACTGACTTCTTGTGTGTTTCAGATAAATTTAACGTACTACACGACAATTTTTCTTTCTATGCGGGTATCTGTCTTGAAAAACAAACACAGCTTAACAATGGGATAATGGCTTGTGCTCCGGGACATCCTATTGTTGAGTTATGTGTTGAATCAGTTAAAGACCCAGACTTAGAACAATCATATATGCAGATACATTGTGATCAGACAAGGGTTCTATATCAAACTGGCCCTTGGTTATTAACTCGTTGTCTGTGGCAATACCTAAACCAGCCAGATTGTGAAGTGGATCAATTATTTATAGCTCCATCTCAAACCTTCCACCCTTTTCCGGCGAGATATAGAGAAGAGGCAAATACAGAATTAATTAAGTCTTTTCTAAAACCCTGTAGCATGGCTTGCCATTTATGGCACGCTAGTTGGCAGCCTAACTCTAAATTTTATGTGGGGGAAATGATTTGAGTTTTTTAACACCCACTAACCATGAGAATCCACCCAATAATATAATTATATTTGAAGAATATTTCGCACAAAGGTTTGTTTCAGAGAAGCCAGAAGTAGATAGGGAGTATTTGCAGGTCTGCTGGACAAATTATTATGTAAGTAAAAATTATTGTAATGACGATATGTCTGACCTGCAAGATTATCTAGACGCATTAGATAGGTCTAAAAAGTATTTCACGGTTTGTCAGTGGGACGATGGAATAGTAAATGATATTAATGGGTTAGATCTGTATGTTTTTTCTAGTGGGGGTGTTGGAGATTACGCATACCCTCTTAATTGTTTGCCTCACCCAAATTTAGGAAACGATTTCCAAAGGCGTATCCTATGTAGTTTTATGGGGGCTATACAGGGAAGGCATCAAGTGCGAGAAACAATGAATAAAGTTCTACATAATAAGACAGGTGTTTTTATTAATGAAAGACTTTCTTTTGAAGATTTCTATGGCGTTATGAGAAGTTCATTGTTTGCGTTATGTCCCAGAGGATATGGAAAGACTTCTTTTAGGATTTGTGAAGCATTACAACTCGGTATAATACCTGTATATATTTACGATGATCCTTGGATTCCATTTGAAGATAAAGTAGATTTTGAAGAATATGGAGTACTTTGTCATGTAGATGAACTACCTTTACTGTATGACAAATTAGTAGATATGGCCAAAGATGTGAATAATATACGTAATTTGATCCGCCGGGGTAGTGAAGTGTATAAAAGCTACTATTCGTTCAACGGGTGTTACAATAAAATTTTAAGCAAGGAAACTAAATAAATGAAAAAAATATTTCTAGACTGCGGTAGCAATATAGGCCAAGCTATGGCACAGTTTGCTAAAACTCACTCTATAGATCATACTTGGGAAGTCCATATGTTTGAGCCTAATCCAAGATGTTATGAAAAACTTTCCCAGCTTGAGTCTGAAAGTACCACTTTACACAGATGTGCTGTGTCTGACAATAGCGAGCCACAAAGACTAAATATAGCATACTGTTGTCACGAAAAAGATTGGGTTGGTGGAGAGACAAACATCTTAGCGTCCGACAGTACTTGGGTGGATTTTTTTGATCGATCAAAAGATCACGTATTTACCTCTGAGTCAAGTGAGCTGGCTTATCCGAACATAAATCCTGATCTGAATAAAAACATAATACAACAAAAATGTCTAGAAGTTCCATGTATAAGGCTTGTGGATTTTATACAGGATAACTTTAAACCCGAAGACTTTATAGTTTTAAAGCTGGATATAGAAGGCTGTGAATTTGCTGTTTTGGACGACATGATAACCACGGGAGTTATAGACTATATTAGTGAAATATTTGTTGAATTTCATGAAAGGTTTATGACCCCAGTCGCAATTAGGTTAGAGCAAGAAAATATGACCCAGAAGTCTCAATGGTACATAGACCGTTTTATTGAAAAAAATATCAAGCATGGGGTCTGGTATTAATTGAAGGGATTTACTGATGAAATTAGCATATATAACAAATGAAGACCCAAACTCTCAATGCGACTATCAAGAGGTTTCTATGTTGCATGGTCTTAGAGAGATTCTGGGGGATAATTGTATTGATTTTCCACGCAAGAAAATAATGTACAGCGATTTTTCTGAATCCCCAAAGAATGAGCTTCATGGGTGGGGCTTTAGCTTACTCACAGAGCCGATACAAGACATAGAAAACCGCAAGCTAGAAGACATTGATTTTGTTCTGTATGGCGTTACAGATGCTTATGGTGTTAAGAATGATCCCGCATTAGATAAATTAGCAAAGTATGGTGTTTGGTATCTGGATGGCCATGACCATAGCAACATAACCAGAACCCCATGTTTTAAAAGGGAGCTTTTTGAAGAACATAAAAATGTTTTTCCTACAGGCTTTGGCATACCTGAACACAGAATTATGCCTCTTAAATTTGACAATAAAACACAGGTTGTACAGAAAACGGCTCCTCCTTATGCAGCGTTCGGTCCACAGATATTAGGTCTGGCAGCTAGACAGTTATACGTATTTAATAACGAAGAAGAATATTATCAAGATATGCATAAATCCTTCTTCGGTCTGACGTGTATGAAAGGTGGCTGGGATTCATTGAGACATTACGAAATATTGGCTAGTGGTGCATGTCTTCTATTTAGAGACTATGGCAGGAAACCTAAATTATGTGCCCCGCAAGATCTTCCTTGCTTTTCCTATAATAGTATACAAGATTTAGAAAATCTATTTAAGCGTCTTATAGTAGGCGACAAACCAACACAAGAGTATATAGATATGGTGTACGCACAAAGAGAATGGCTCTTGACCTGCGGCACAACAAAAGCTAGAGCAACCAAACTATTGGAGATTTTAAATGAGTCAAAAAGATGAATGGAGTGAGACTGCACGAAACCTGTACGATGCCGCCGCCGAACGAGCAAAAGGACTTCCGTTACACATCTATGAATGTGAACCACAAGAGGTATCGCTTTTTGAAGACGCTATAAAAAAATTAAAGTCAAATAAACCAAGGATGATTGAGCTTGGATGTGCAGAAGCTCAATATTCACATATTTTCTGGAAAGCTACTGGAGGCACAAACGTGTGTTTAGATATACTACCTAGACAAATAGGGGTAGCGAAAAAATATTGTCCCAACGCAGAGTTTATACATGGTTATGTCGGAGAAAAGGTTCACCACCAAGAAATAAAAGAGGATAATTATGGGGCTAAGAAAATCCCATTAGACTCTCTTATCTCAGAGAGCAAAAGAGTTGATATATTACATATGGATATACAGGGTGCTGAAGAGCAAACAACTCAAGAGCTTAAAGAAAAAGAGCTTTATCAATTCATTGATTATCTATTTATATCCACGCATAAAAACCATCTTAATGTCTTAAAACATATACCCGAAGAGTTTAAAATAATATTTGACAAGGATAATATAGCAATGAATGATGGGTTAATAGTCGCTAGAAACCCTAATTATGAAGGAGAAATTAGTGAGTAATTATATTGACTGTCTACCTGAAAACAATCTGGAAAAAAAATATTTTTCTGAAATCGCTCAAAACGTAACACATAATATAAACATAGTAGCAAAAAACTTTGATGACGATATGCCCAGTGTTTCGGGTGATAAAATAATATTAATGAATGCGGATGAGTCTTATAGGGTGCCCACAGAAGTTGACGACCCTTCTGTAAAAATGATATTTAAACAATATTGCCCACAAGAATATCACGAAAAACTGAGACCAATACCGCTAGGTCCGTCCAAAGATTTAGTACCCAGCATTACACCAATCAACGAGAGAAAGTATGATGTTAGTTTTGTTGGTCAGGTGGCTGGTAATAGGTATGATATATATCAACAAATACCTTATTTTTTAAACGATCCATCAATAAATTGTTTTTTTGGGTTTTATAGTGGCTTCAATCGCGGAATGAGCACCAAATGTTATTCTGAAATTCTTTCTAACACAAAAGTCGCCATATGTCCACACGGCACTTCTAGTCCAGAGACTTTTAGATTTTTTGAAGCGATGTCATTATCTTGTGTGGTCATAGCTCCTGCTATGCCTGATAATTGGATATATGCACAATCTCCGCATCAAATAATTGAGGGTCATATTTACCAAAATATAAAAGAGGTTCTTGAAAAGGATTTAAGCAGTATGGCAAACTCGTCATTAAATTATTACAACAAATTCGTATCCGCTAATACAGTTGCCGAATACATAATGAAAGAATTACACAATGTATAGAAACCCTCACTACCCATCTCCTAAATATATTGAAAAAGACATTACTATATGCCTTCATGCAGGATCTGACGAGGCCGTGGTAAAAAAACAGATGGAGCTATTAAAGCCACTTGAAGAAGAATTTAATGTACATTGGAATAAGAGAATCGACAGAAAGCCAGTAGCCTATGATTCTTATTCAGAACTGGTAAACGAGGCTGTCGCAACATCTCCAACAGAAACCATTATTTTAGTTAATGATAGAGTTGTGCCAGAACCCAAAGAAGTATTGTTCATGCTTCAAATGTTGCACCGAGGCTATGCTGTTGTGTCCCAGTGGAATGTCGCGTATATGGGATTAACAAAAGAAGTATTTAGAAACATAGGATGGTTTGACCAAAGATTTTACGGCGGTGGTTGTGAAGATGATGATTTTGTATTAAGATTAAGACTAGCCAACTTAGCATATTATGAGTCGCTGTCCTGTAGATATGATCAAACTTGGAAAAGCCCTCTATTAAAAAAAGAAGGTGCAAAGTGCGCGATGTCTGGTCCATACTTTCATAGAAAGTGGACGCAAGCACCAAATGAAATACGTAGAATTATACCAGAAGAAAAATATGACCAATGGGATGCTTTGATTGGCGATGCCCGGCCAGATATAAGCGGTCAGTGGTTAGACTGGTCTCATTCGATTATTGGTATAGACTTTGGCCGAAGAAAAACGGATGGAGACTCAAGAACTTATCACTTTATGTTAGATGATTATAAAACAGAATACAGAAAAGTCACTAGTGTATGAAGATGTTATTTTGTGGATATCGGGAATGGGCTGTTGAAGTTTACCAATCTTTCAGCCAATCATTTGATTTTGTGTCTAGTCCAGAAGAACTAAATCAAGCAACATATGATACTAAATATGATATTATATTTTTTATAGGATGGAGCTGGATGATAGAGGAGCAGCTAATACAATCTAGTAAATGTATATGTATGCATCCTTCCCCTTTACCAAAATACAGAGGAGGCTCTCCGACACAAAACCAAATAATAAACTGAGAGAAAGAAAGTGCTGTTACATTTTTTGTGATGGATGAA
>Ga0233412_10000174_pt1 | contig 37207 bp, 30 predicted proteins | sample Na_anoxic_4_MG_FD_180667 | JGI IMG/M metagenome (GOLD analysis project Ga0233412, IMG submission 180667) | Seawater microbial communities from Saanich Inlet, British Columbia, Canada - Na_anoxic_4_MG | ecosystem: Environmental > Aquatic > Marine > Inlet | place: Canada: British Columbia... | reverse complement strand
TAATATCTTGTAATAGCACTTTACAATTCTCACACATATTACTGTAATACAGAATACTACTCATATTATGTAATTATTGCTTTTTTTTTAACTTAAAATTGATTTAAGATATATATATATATATATTCATAATGACCAAGATAGAAATTATTACCGATGAACAATCCACCCTACGATTTCGCTTGAATCCCGTGCATGTAAGCATTGCTAATTCCCTCAGAAGAATCTTATTAAGTGAAATTTCTGCGGTAATTGTTAAATCCTATCCACACGACGAAAATCAATGTAATATTACTATTAATAATACTCGGTTCACCAATGAAATGATTAAGCAACGTATCAGTTCTTTACCCATTCATATCCATGAAGAGACCACGCAAGAGTATGAAGGTAAGCAGGAAGAAGAAACGGGTCCGGCTGCGCAACCTATATGGCAACTCTATCAAATCAAATGTAAAAAGATAAACACCAGCGACCAAATGGTCTTTGTAACTACGGCAGACCTAGAACTAGTCCATAAAACCACCGGCGAGCAAATGGCTAAACCACAAAGAGACCAGATATTTCCACCGGATGAGCATGGCTATTATATCGATATTTTACGACTTCGCCCACAATTAGCCGAATCTATTCCGGGCGAAGAAATTGAATTTACGTGTGATATGTCTATATCAAACGCAAAAGATGATTCAATGTATAATGTCGTGTCTAAAGCCACCTACGAAAATACCTTAGATACGTTAAAGGCAAATGAAGCCTGGGAAAAGGTTAAACTAGAAAATCCAACCGAAACAAAGGAAAACTGGTTCTTACTGGACGCAAAAAGGTATTATATTCCTAATTCATTTGACTTTACCATTGAAACCGTTGGGGTATATACCAATAAGGTGCTCCTCAACCTCGCTATTCAAAAGATGATTGAAAAACTAACAGACCTTATACAAAATACCGAATATCCCATAAAAGAAAGCCTCTCTACCATTAAACATTGCTATGACGTCACCCTACAAAAGGAAGATTATACTTTAGGGAAAGTATTAGAATATTTGTTATATAGTATGTATTTTGAGGGGGAGACGGCGACACTGACATATTTGGGGTTTAAAAAGGAGCATCCGCACGATGATGATAGTATTATTCGTATTGCATTTAAGGAGGCGACGGATAAGGATATGGTGAGGGAGAAGATGAGAAACGCGGCGGCACAAGGCATCCAGTTATACAATATTATTGCTGCTCAAATCCCGTCTTTGTAGAATTATTATGTTTAGGTAATGTAATAATGAATCACTTAGCACAAATTGATGCAGATATCAAAACCCATTTTGGCGGATCTGATTGTCCTACAACTAGATCGCGTAAGTGCTGTCCTACAACAAACGTCATTAGTTCAATAACTAATTGCGGGGATTTTATGACACAAATTGCAGAAACCTATACTTTCTGCAAGTGGTTGGCGAATGGGTCTGATACTTCGAGTTGCTCCGCAGTCCTTACGGCGCGTAATACAGTTAGGAGAAAGGACCCAAAGATAATTTATAATTATAACGCAACGAAACGAAAGTTCTCACCTGAAGTTAATCCCGTAAATAAACGCCCGAGAGGCGGAGGCGGGATATATGATGGAACCAGCCTAGACTGTTATGGTATAACTAAGCTAGATAATACATTTCCAATGGCACATTTTTTTGCCGTTTTGCGAGACGATACTGATGTAGCATATCTATATAATGCGTATGGATCAGAATGTATAAAAAATCCCGGTACCAGTCGTCAAATATCAAAATCACAGCTCAAAGTATATATACAACGCTTTAACGTCGGAGAAAAAGATGTAAAAGATGTAAAAGATGAAAAAGATAAACAAGAATTTATTCAGTGGTTTGCCTCCAATCCTGTGGATTTTTTCGACCATGATACTGAGAAATTAGTCAGCGCCACTACGGCAGACAACGAATGGAGTGGGTTTATACTACCCAACAAATCCAACCTGCAAATAGTGTCACTGCCTAATTATCAATCCAATATAGAATCTATATTTAATAATTCTATAGAGGCCAACCAAGTCGGGGGAAGAAAACAAAAAAGAAAATCCAAACGAAAAAGGCGCACGAGGCGAACACGGCGGCGCAAACGAACCAAAACCCGACGCAGACGCAAAAAATAATCTGCCATTTTTACATTTTCGTAATTTCAAGCACATGGAGAAGCGCCGCATAACTTAGACCAAAGATGCTGCTAACACCTAAATAGCCATATTGGTTATAGTTGCCGTCAGGTTTAAAGAAGAAGCTAAAGTATCGGGTTAATAGTCGTTTAACGAGGGGCAAGTTAAATATCCAGAATAGGAGGCTAACGAGGATGGGTAGTTGTGCTTTTTCTAATAGGTATTCCATATTATCTTTTTTATTGTTGTTTATGGTGTTTTGGTGCAAGGTGGACGCAGACGTTTCATGGTTTTGAATATAGTCTTCGGTGGGTGCGCGAGGAATATAGTTAGGTTTGGCACATTCGTCGGATACGACGGACTGGGTATTCATGGGGATATCGCGTGAGGGTAATTGGGTTGCTCCGGCGGCGGCGGCCTTTTGTATTCCCGAAACGATAGACTGAACATGGTTTTGTTGAGAGACATTATCAGTTACTTCCATGGTAATATTATTCGTTTGTAAGGGGAGTTGAGGAGGAGTTGTTTCGGTAGAAGTAGATGATAAGGGTAAATTGGTAATACTGGTAGTATCGTTGGACATCATAAATATAGTAGAGAACGATTTGCTATATTTATTACGCAACTATGGTTTTTTTATCGGTACAGAAAATCGTTTTTGCTTTATAAATATAGCATTTATCTCCATGACCCCAAATATGTTTTTCTATTTTAGTAGTATTAGGCGCTATATATTTATAACATGACTCATTATCACACGTAACCTTAAAGATGGTCGCCAAGCCAAACCCTAATATAACGGATAAAATTACTTTACTATATTTGGAATATAATAATTTATGTAATTTCGTCATATATATTACATAAATACTTTAATTTTGAATGGGAATGGATTGAATATTGCGGTTATTATCTGGACAAGATACTTCTAGTTGGTCCCAGGTGTAACATTTCTCGGCCTTATCCTTCCATTGAACCTTGGAGAGATTCTCAGGGGTAGGGTATATATATACTAATTTATGTTTAGGAACTTGTAAATATACTAATAATATACCAATCGCTAAAGAAACAATAAATATAGGCAAGGATATGAATCTAAACAAATTCATTATATATAGGTTTTATACTTTTATTTCATTAGAGAGAATTGTATACGTTTGCGTTAATAATCTATGCTCTAATGCATCCTTAGATGATATTACTTCTTTATGCTTGTAACTTAAGTCACTTATCGTGTTATTTAATTTCTTTATCGTTGAATTTTGTATCTCTATTACCTCACTAACGTTTTCTATTATTTTTATGTCATTAATTACACTATATAATTGTGTTTTTGTTTCACTAATTAGTTTTTCGTTAGGAATATATTTTTGTTGTAAGAGAGAGGTATATTCCATTTTTCGGGTCTCGAATTGTGTTTTTAGTAGTTTAAATTCCTCTGATGTTTGCGCGGTAGACTGGAATTTAAATAGGTGATTAAATTTCACTACTATAATCTTTTCTTCTAACTGATCTATTTCGGATTTTAGATCGGATAATTTATCAGTTATTTGCATATACTGGCCCTTATCTATTCGTAATTTATAGTCACATCCTTCAGGCAAACCATGAGCCCCGCATTCAGCAATTAATATAGAAGATTCTACAACAAATCGCATTCCAACCTCTTTTTTACAATATAAGCATTTAGGTTGCTTAGCATCTGTTAATGCTATTAATTCCATTCGTTCATATCTTGTTTTATCTTTATAAAATTTATCCATCTCTTTATTAGATTTATCTATTTCCATATAATTAATAAACTATATTAATATTTCGGTAAATCAGTTATTAAGGAATGGCTACTTTGCGCTTTAATATCTTGATATTGTTTAATCTTGGAAAAAATATAATGCTTATGTTGTTGCGTCTTTACTTCTTTCTCTAAAGGAGATAATTTACCTTTATATTTATATAACAATAATCCTCCTCCCACTACTATTAACAAAACGAAGCACACTATATTCACTATTATACTAATATACTTTTGCTTTATTAATTTACATTGTTTTAAGGTTGCTTTAGTAAAGTATTTAATATTAGGTTCAATTAATTTGGGATATTCCATAATAATGTATAATAGTAAAAAAAATTATAGATTATTTATATAAATGACTGATGAAAATATTACTGTTCCGAGTATATTATCTATAAATATCATATTTCTAACGATAACGGCCATCTATTTAGGTATTAAGGCGATGATGGGGCAAGATATGCCAAGTATGATGCTGGGCGCGGCGTACCTTATTATTATACTATTTACACAATACTTCTATAATATGTGGATTATACTTGGTACCCATAAAACATCTGATACCTCCATGGCATTAACTAGTTTAATATTTTGGGTTATCTTTGTCGTCTTATATATTATTATTAATATAGGGTTTCCGGCTTGGAAAATACCATTCGCCAATACTATAGGTTATGCTATCGCTAACATGATTCATCCAGTTAGTAAGAAATTCAAAGATATACTAAAGGACCCATCCATTACCCCCCATATAGAAGAGGAGGGTAAACCGATCGATATACAAACTCCTTCCCGTAAAGACGATAGCACCTTCTTATTATCCATTCGGAATATGAGAAGTGACCCACATTGGATACTAACGAAAGCTACCTCCGAAAATTATACCGAATTCCTAGACAAGTTAAAAGAAAACAAAGTATTTAAGGATAATAAGGATATTGATGAGACTACAGTAGAGGAAACCTTTCAATACATTGGTCAATGGTATTTATATAAAGATATTATATCGGAAGGAGTGTGGCTAGCGTTGGCTGGATCATTAACCATTGCGGTAACTTATTATTATATTGTTTCGGCTCCGATATCCTCTTCTCCTGCGGCGATAGAAAAATCGAATGCTAATCTACAAGCCAAAGCAGTTGACCAGAGTAATAAATCCGAAAAACCGAAATTTGTAACTGAGCCGGCAGGATTAGCCGCATCAGGTACTACGACCGGGTCATTTGCGGTATTTAATAAATAATACGAGGATAGGTAATATAGTAAAGTAAACTAATATAGGATAATATAGCAATAAAAATGGAAACTAACCAAATAGGTAAGATGGTTTTATTTTTATAATTTAGTCCGAAAGACCTTAATACTCCCGAGGAAGTGTATATAAAGTTAGGTTTAAATCGGTTTAATACAACATAGATGATTATATATAAAGCAATTGCAAAAGAAATAATATTTTGTTTCATAAAACAACGAGTAAACATTAATATAATATATTATTATATTAATTCCTCGTGTCCAACTATATATTTAATTAGATAGGAGAAGTCATTCATCTCCATTCTCTCCATGATAGTCTGCTATATTATCATGCTCTTCGGCTTCTGCGATTAGCGCAGCAGAATCTGCGTCAGTATCTGTTTTGGCCCATTCGGCAGCGTTATAGTTAGTAACATGGTCTATTGCCCACGGACCTAATTTAAGATTTTTCATTTCTTTATCCAGTTGTTTTTCTTCGTCCGACATACTTTCCAGTCTATTAATTACTAATTCTTTCTCGGTTTCCTTGCTTTTATTGACATCATATACGATTTCGTCATATGACCAGTTAATAGAGTTCTTTGTATCTGAAAACATCTTCATAGCAGTTGCAATAAATAACACACGGTTGTTATAACCTTCATCCTCCCCCCCATCCTCTCCTATATACAATTTACATATCTCAAGCACGCAATACTCTAATAGTTTTTTTGAGGTAACCGCGTCAAACATCCCGGACTCTCTAATAATAATTCCTTTAGAGATAGCCAAATAATAATCTAATGAGGGCTGTATAGCGTTAAACCATGTATCTAAGTAGTCTTTATGCATGAATTGAATAAAGGGGTTAAATTCAGAACCGATAACATCAGATGATATCATCCTTTTTATTTTAACTTCATGATCCGGGTGCAAGTTCCAATATTTCGGTATTTTAATATGCTCATATTTATAATCATTTATGATCATATTAGGCAAAATAGTAGTCAAGTTATAAATAACATATTGCAACCAACTGATATTATTAGATACATTAATGTCTTTCCACTGCAACAATTCATCTATAAAAGGCTCATCCGCACGCTTATTCTTCTTAATAAATAACTGTCTGAGTGCTAGAGGCATCGTTTGGTTAGTTATTACCTCCTTAATCATCTCTACTGATTGTTTATTAAATTCATCTATCGTGTCTAATAGTATTACGGTCGGGGGGGAATAAGTATCGTCGCTTATGGTTTCTAATATATTAAGGAGTAGCATATTCGTAACTGATACTCTGCTATCTATATCTTCCAGTTGGTCTTTATAATGTCTTACTGCGGCATCTTCTATTCTCCTTTTGGTAGATATATCTTGGTCCGTTGTATATTCTTCAACTAGGTCTTTCTTTAATTCTAAATATGGCATTACTATTTTATCGATAGGCGGCGTAGTATGTATATTTGCGAAACTAGTAACATAATTTACTAATACGTTGGAATGCCCATATATCTCGTAGGTATGAGCATTCTCCAATTTTTTATAGACTACTTTTAACATACTAAATAATAGGTCTTCATTTAGTTGACTCCGGTTCTCTTTAATAATCTCGCTCTTGGTGGCAAACGTATCTAATGAATTATATTTCTCTGGTTTATCGCCACAAATAGATACTAAATTCTCAGGAACTAATTTGAAATTATCATAATTACAGTATTTTATAATTGCCAATATAATAATTGATTCACTATAAGCGGTTGTGGCATTAGGTACCTCTAAGATGGTATTTTCTAAACATAGTAGCACGGGGGCTTTAGATAAAATATATATATGAGCAAGCATCGCTTCATAGGTTTTAATATAATTCAACTCATTTATTATTTTAGTTAGTTCTGTTCCGAACAAATAGGCAAGAATTCCCGTATTTTGCTGTTCTAGGCAGCAAGAATTTTCTAGAAATGGTACATTAAAAGAGTTAGATAATAGGGTTGCTTCTGTACTAATGGCGGTGGATATCATTTTTAACACTCTTATTGAAAATAACTGTATTTTCCCGCTTATTATGTTTATTTTATTATATTGATCGGTAGAACCCATAAGCATATCGGATTCTAGGTCTTTCAGTACTTTTGTAGTGCACGGTTCAATGTTGCTTTGAGTAATGAGATTTAATGGTGGTAAAAAATGGTCCCAATTGGTACCATGCAAAACTACTTCTTCGGTTATAGGGTTCAGTTCAATATAGGCTAGTTTCTTTCGTTTTAAATGTTGATATGTTTTGTTCTTTACTATTTTGGCTATATCTTTTACTAATTTTGACTCAAATATAGCTAACTTTTCTTTATTTTTGGCGTAGTTAAGTATATGTTTCCATGGTTCAAAAGAATTGATTAGTGATTTTACGATGCATATTATGTATTTAATATATCCCATATTTTCGGGAGTATCTAGAGGATAGCCTGAAAAATCTTTTACGCAGCCGGGATTACTAGTTTTAGAGTTATAATTCGGGATGGAGGTTTGTATTACGCTTATAAAGGTGGCAATAGCCGCGCGAACCAATAATATATTTTTATATTTATCATATTTCTCATCCGAGTCAGTAGATTTTTTAAGTTTCTTAAATTGGCCACGGGTTTTTAAAAAATCCGAACTATTAATTAGGTCGTTATATATCGTTTTAATATCTATTATTTGTTTTTCAATATTAATACCTAGTTTATGGGCTATTGCATACACGATCGTGTCTAAGGTTGGACTTAGTTCAACTCTTTTTGTTGGGGCTATAAATAATTCATTCGATAAAACTACTTCGGCTCCAGTAGACTGAAATTCCGATACAGACTCTATTATCTTGATGACATAGCCACTATGTCCGTCTACCCAACTATCCCCATCATCGCTGAGTTTTCCTTGTTTAACACAAATACTATTTAATGTTTTTACATAGGTATTATTGGATGTTATCCATGTACTTGCCAACTTTATCAAAAAAGTAGGCATTAAAGGCACGTTTGTCTTTATACAATACCGGAAAAACTGGTTTTCGTCTTGTTCTGCTGGACGCGTATAGATAGATACGAATTTCACAATATCATCTTGTCTTTTAACAAAATCGCTCTGTCCAATAATTGCCGTCATTAATTCTAAATAAGGACTTGGTGTTTGGGGATTAGATCCATGTTGTAACCCTAAACTATAATACATGTTATTATTCTTTAATTTTTTTATGCTCTCTATGTATACTATCTGCTTATAATAGTAAGTATGATACGAAATATCCGCCTCTATTTTCTGTTTGAATAATACTAACTCCTTTTCTACCGCACTATCAAACATTTTTATGTTATCCATATACGATGGAATTTTGATATTATTAATTGTTTCGCACTCGGATTTTAAGTTAAGACATTTAGGCTGTATGTTACAGAATATAGTATTAGACTCTAGGGGAATCTTCGGTATACTGGTATCTTCTTCCCACTTGTTATCTTTTCGTTGAAAATAGGTATACACATTATCTACTACTAGTAATGCAAATCTTCCCTCCTTAACTATTCTCCTATTTAGAAGCAATGAATTGGCTTCCTCTTCAGCCTGTAACAACGTCATACCTACCGTTTCTTGTAACATTTTTATTAAAAAGACCAGTTTCTCTTTATCCGTAGACACCGCATCTAAGTGTGTTTTATGCGCCTCCATAGTCTCATACCTGGTTGGGTCTAACTGTGCATCATAATAAATAGATATGCTATTATCCGCCTCTAAATCCGTTATAGACGTATATTGTTTTGCGATTTCATATTTTTTACAATCAAATGGTTCCTCCTCTGGAGTAATATCTTCCGGTAACACATCTGTCGGTGTGGCGTATGTAGCCACGTCATGTGTTATATGTAACGTAAAATTACTCTTTACTAATACTAAGGTATATAAAGTACCTCCATCTACCGCCAGCATATTTTTTAAAAATTTATAGTCCGGTATATTTTCAATCCCCTCTATTATATCTTTAAAACCCGACTTATCCAAGTAGGGTTTTTCTGGAGAAGAGGTATAATTATCCGCTTTATCTAAATAGTTTAAATGAGTTATATAAGATTGTTTTACCTTATCTATATTGGAATTGACCAGTTCTTGTAATTGTAGAATGGTGTCATTATCGATTGTATTCGCATATACCAAGAAGGGTTCTAATGCTAAAATAGAACTATATATGGATAATGGCGCTGGATGCATATCCTTTATATAATCTAATTTATCCTGTACAGTTGGAGCGATAATTTTAATAAAGGGATCAAGATTATTAACGGCCACGGGTTTATATTGAATATTGTTGTTTATGTTACCTTTCGTAGGGTTCGTACTATTTGACCCATCTTCCGCGTCGTTATCTATATATATGGGTGTAATCTTCTTTTTTAGAAACCGATATAAGTAGCGTGGAGAGTTATTAAGAATACTTTTTAAATATATATTTGTGGCGGGTAAGTATAGGGTAGAATAGGCGATGGCAAGTTTATTTAATTTAATCAAGTCAGTTAATACAATAGTATCTTTCGCGCTAATAAATTGTCGTTTTCGGGGTAATTTAATACTTATTTCGTTATTTATCAGGTAGGTAGTTGGTAATGAATATACCGCAGTAGCATTAGTTATATTTATAACAGACATTCCGGATCCTATGTTACCAAATGCCGACGAGTTGTTGGTAGAATGCCGGTCGGATGAATTATTTATTACAACAGGCAAGTTAGTATTAACGGTAAGGGTCATTCGGTCATCGGATGCGTCAGGTAATAAATACTCTTTATTTAATATTTGCTGATTACGCAACAAGGAGATATATCTATTTTGAGTATTGGGAGATTCATATGCCTCCTGATATGTATTTTCTAATGTTATATAGTCTTTTAACCGATTTTCTAATACATCATCTTCTAACTCGTCATTATCTACATCATATAGTTTTTTTCTATTTTTTACTACTGGGATTAGCCAGAATAAAGATTGATTTAGGTTTTGCAGAGCGGATGTAACTGGGTTATAGTCATGTTTATGGGTTTTCAAGGAAATAACGTTCCCATTATCATCTATATTAGAATATAGATGACGTAATTCTTTAAACCTGTCTAAGATAATATTAATGTTAGTTAATTTCTCTCTAGTTCGTAGTTCGGTAGGAATATCGGACAATAAATCATCGAGTAAGTCTGCTAACTGAACGGATAAATCATATCGTTTTTCATCTTCCGGAACTTCTACCTCTTGGTATAGTTCAATGGTTTCGTCGGTAGGATTAAAGGTAATATCCAATTCGGTAGGGCTTTCCTCTATGGGGTATGCTATATTAGTTGGATCAACATTTATTAACAGGGGATTATCTATTATTTGGATGGTTATATTATCCGGTATACCTTCGTATTTAAAATCAATATATACGAGGTCTGTATCCTCTTCGCTGGGTTCGTCCCATCTAGAGTTAAATTTGTCACTTGTATCTCCCTCTTCGGGGCTATCACCCCAGTCATCAACCGGTTCATTCCGTTCAGGAATTTTCCATTTTTCGGCATCAAAGAGATCGTCCTTTTCTAATACTAGTTTTACTACTATCATATCCTCTTCTTTTTCAATGATGAATCCTTTTGTGGCAGTTTCATCATTAACAGATATATTAATCCAAACGCCCGGTACCAAATTATTCTGTTCAGCATATCCCTTTTTGTCAGAACGATTTAATATATCTATTTGTACTATGGTATTCTCTCCAGTATTAGGGACACCCCCTTCTAATGGTATTGTTTCTATTTCTAAAGTATCTATATTTATAAGCCTAAGTTTTACGCTAGAGATAAAATCTACTATATATCTCGGAGAAGCATCATCCACTTCATTCCAATGAATCTGTATTATATCCTGTAATTGTATATCCATTATATTTATACTAGAAATTATTATTAAATATAAGAACTAACCTAAAGAGATAACTAACCTATTATATATGCCTCATTATGCAATAATGAAAACAAATGCGTTATCTAGTATTGGTAAGACGAAGAGTGATAACCATACGATTTTGCGTTATATGGAAAAGTTGCCGGAAAATATGCATTATCGTTCGGTTATCCAGGATAATCGTTCAGGGGATATTGTTTGCGTTGCGCCTTCTAAATCGGTAGAATTGAAGGAGGACATGTATGATAATATTATGGCCGAAGAATTTATAGATGGTACAATGATTAATTTATTTTGGGATGAGTTGGATTGGCAAATTGCTACACGTAGTTGTGTAGGAGGAAATAACCGATTTTATAATGATGCGCCAACCTTTAGGCAGATGTTTTTGGAGGCATTGCCGGATGCGTTTAATTTTGATGAGTTGCCTAGGCAGAGTGAAAATAGCCTCCCATTAGTTTATTCTTTCGTCTTGCAACATGTAAATAATAGGATTGTGGCTCCTGTAATGGAAAACAAGGTTTATTTAGTGGAATTATTTGAAATTGATAATAAAGAGCAACATGCTAATATTAATCTAATTCCTTTAAGAGAGAATGAATTTGCTAAACATCTTATAGAAAAACAAGGCTTTCATCGACCAGCCTTATATAAGGTCAATTGTACTATAACCGATATGAGGTTGTTAAAGGATACATATGCGTCACATAAAACACCATATATGGTGCAAGGTATTGTATTTAAGAATATGGACTTGGGATTGCGTGAAAAGCATAGAAATCCTAATTATGAAGCGGTGCGTCAGTTGCGGGGTAATCAGCCTAAGCCGTTATATCGGTTTTTAGAATTAAATAAGAGTGGTAAATTGTCGGAATATTTAAATTATTATGCGGAAGAGGAGGATACTAATTTGTATTTTCAAACGTTATGGGATCAGTATGTGAAGCAACTGCACGACTATTATGTAGATTGTTATGTATTACATAACAATACGGTAAAGTCATATCCATACAAGTATAAAGTGCACATGTATAAGTTACATGAGACATATAAAGAGACGAGAGAGAAAACCACATTAGAGAATGTGGTTTATTATATGCACGATTTGCATCCGGCACAGCAAATGTATGTGTTAAATTTATCGGACGAACATAATAATTAAGTATAATACCTAAAGAATAATGTATATATTTATTATATGGGAAATAATATATCAACGACTTTTTTCAATGATATATTATTAAATTACCAAAGTGTCCATGCGTTAATGCCGGCATATACCATTAAAATATCTCCCACTAAATGGTTGGCTATATCGAAGGGGTTATCTTCTAATAGAGAGCCTACTGATAATATAAATACATTAGTTATATTAGATAATATGACATTTTATAATATAGAGTTGTTATCTACCAAGGAGCCGATCGATGAGTTTGTGTATAGAGAGATATATTGTAATTTTAAGGGTAGACCGATGTATACATGGGGGAATGTCCCTGATACGGTACCGAAGACGGTATTAATGGGATGTTGGGGGTTATGTGATACGACGATGATACAGGAACAAAGTTTGGAAAAAGAGTTGGAACACGTCTTTTAGGTTTATTTTTGTTTTTTCGTTTTATGTTTCGTGTGGCCTTTCTTATGTTTGGTTTTTTTGTTGGTTTTCTTCTTTGCCTTTTTGACGCTGGATTCACCCGGAGAATATTTGAGAAACCATTCTTCAAATGCTTTAGATCCTCTTTCTAATTCTTTATATTTCGTAGATTTTTCTAGACGCATTGTTTCAAGGGTGGATTGTTCGCCGTAGCATTTTAGGCTGAAGCGTTTAAGGAGTCCTTTTTGTTTGAGGCGGTTTTTTTGTTGTACGACGAATAATTTATGCGCCATGCATAGGATTCGGTCATCGTCGTAATAGGGTCGGTTAGAATAGATAAAGGCTAAATAAAAACTCAACATGGTGTCAATGGTGGCAATTTTGATGGTAGTGCCGTGTATACGAAGGATATTGTAAGAATGACACGCCAACGGTTTATAAATAAAAGCGACGGTTTCTTTGCCAACTTTTATTTCGTAATGATTAGCAACAATCTCTCCAATATTGTCTCGTTTGGTAATAGTAATATTTTTGTAATTGTTTTCTGTCAATCTCTCTTTTAATATAGTGGCGGAACGTTTCGGATCCTCACTCAGGACATCAAAATCAGGGATTTTTTGTAAGTTTACTTTTAACCGTTTAGGCATGTATTTAGAATACATTGCATTAGCATATCCACCAAAAAAGATGAGACCCATTGAGGTGAATGAATTCAAAATGACTGAATATAACTTCTCCATCGTATCCGGATTTTTATGGAATACACGCTGTAAATCCGATGAATGACAATTCTTTACCTCTAAAGGATAATGCTGGTTTAATAATATTAATCTTTTTAACACTTTTTCCCAACGACTCACATCCCCTTTTGGCCTAGATAACTCTAAATACATGCCCATTCGGAGAAAATTAGGAGGAGCGTATAAAATACCATCTATTTTAATGGATTCTTTATCCATTTTTTTAAATATCTCATCACTTAATTGACTTATATCTGCTACAGGAATGAAATTTACAAATACTTTATAAGTGCCATGATGCATACCGGCCTTTGCTTCTACTTCGGTAAATCCTTCTGCAACGTATATATCGGCTAATTGCTTTGCATGATTTAGCGCGGAGGTACTGTAAAAATCGTAGTCGGGTATTTCAACCTCTTTATTATAGAATTGTGATTGTATAGGTAAAATATTGTTAATGGCTGTTCCCCCGTAACAGATACATTTTGTATCGCGTAAAAAAACTTCTACTATTTGAATGATTTGTTGAATTTCGGGAGAATCAATGACGGTTTTGCCTTGAATCTTTTCGGCCATATCTACTGTTCTGCGTAAAATTTCTAATTCCTTTTCTGCAAATTTATTCATATATAAACATTTTATAAAATATTAATTGGTTATATTAATTGGTTATATTTTGACCGGGTTGGGTTGTCCGGCAAGTGGTACCACATGAGAACATAGATTTTGTGTAGGGTCCTCCTCATAAATAGACGTAATGACGATAGGCCGGTTGATTAAATATTCAGAACCTACCTTTTGCTCTACCTCTTTTCTTACAAACGCTTGGTCTTTAAAGAACTTTTCGTAGACAATTAGGTTATTGTCCCGATTTTGAAAATTCATACCAATAAACTGAACACCCATTCTTTGTATAATATTAGCAGCCTGGTTAGTATCTAGGCTACTTAAATTCGGGGTCACCATACATAAATATTTCGACGTATAATTTACTAAACTAGCTAAATCATGAGTACTATGTACATCCTCTTCTCTCATGGTTCGGTAATTATCGGTTAAATTAGATACATTTATATATTCGTATAATTTGGTTTCAGTTGCAATGGACTCGCTAGGGTTATCATCCTGTAACATAATAATCACTTTATTTTTTAATTGTTTTAAGGTGGTATCTCCTAAACTAGTACATATATATGAATTTTTATAAGCGCCATCTGTAGCGATAGCATTACACGATCCATAACTATAATCTTTTCCCAACAATCGTCCCTCTAATTTACTATACAATATATCTGCCATATCGTTGTATATTTTCTTATTTACACTCCTAATTCTTAAATTGATAAATAATGGATCCGACGGATTCGGACTATATCCATTTGAAAATGCATAGGCAGTTATGGTATCTATTACTTCTACAAAAGGTATACTATTATAGGATTCTTTGGCGTAATTATTCACTACAGAAGATACCGCCACTACTGGTCTATCTTTTATGGAATAAATTTCAAAATCTAAACATCTTGCGCCATGCTTTATGCAAAATTTTAAGGCACATAAATCTACATAATCATATTTTAAGTTGCCTAAAGCACAACAATTATATGCCGTTTTAACGTAGAATTCTTTTAATGAGATATCTTGGAGTTTCACCATTTTTTCTTTCGCTTTATCATTTGAAGTATTCAAATAATAATACGATTTAACGGTATTACCTCCCTTAAAAGGTCCTAAGGTGTATAAACTATCTTGCTGTAAAAAACTTCTACATTTATTTGAAACCGGATAACCTACATAATTCCATAATAAATACATCACTAGTAATAATACTACGATACTTAACATAGTCCAATCATTCATACTATTATAATATATTATTGTATTAAATAATTATAATACTTATAATTATATGCCGGGAGGATTATTAAATATTATAGGGGTTGGGCAACAAGATGTAATATTAACTGGTAATCCTACTAAAACCTTTTGGAAATCCAACTATTCCAAATATACTAATTTTGGCATGCAAAAATTCCGACTTGAATATGATGGTCAAAAAACCATCAGTTTAACCAATAAATCTCAGTTTACCTTTAAATTTAAACGTTATGGCGATTTAGTGGCCGACACTTACTTAGGGATTAATTTACCACATATTTGGAGTCCGCTTCATAAATATAAAAGCAAAGGCAACAGCATAAACTATTATTTACCATATGAATTTCAGTGGATAAAACATATAGGAACCCAATTAATTCATTCTATTGAAGTTAATGTCGGCGGACAAACACTTCAAAAATACTCGGGTGAATACCTTACCACCATGATAGAGAGAGATTTTGATAAAACCAAACAAGAATTAATTAACCGTATGACTGGAAACCTACCAGAATTTAATGACCCAGCGAATGCGTTTCAACGAAATGGGCGATACCCTAATGCTGTGTATAACCAGAGTCCCGGTGGCGCCGAACCAAGTATTAGAGGACGTACACTATATATTCCCCTAAATGCATGGTTTAATTTAAATACTAAACAGGCTTTCCCTTTAGTATCGTTGCAGTATAATGAATTAACGGTAACGGTTACCTTACGCCCAATATATGAGTTATTTACGATTAGAGATGTAAAAAATCCGGGAGACAATTATCCACGTATCGCGCCAAACTTTAATGATTCCTATCAAGAAATGTATAACTTTTTACAAAGTCCTCCAAAACATACGGACGAATTGAATAAAAATATTAAAATTTGGAATGCCGATATACATTTAATTAGTACATATGTATTTTTGGGAGAAGATGAGAGAAGATTATTTGCTACACAGCCACAAGAATATTTGATACATGATATTCACGAGACTACTTTTGAGGGAATATCTATAAATGAGAGACTGGACTTAAAATCGATGGGGTTAGTTTCTTCATGGATGTGGTTTGCTAGAAGAGATGATGCTTATAAGCGAAATCAATGGACTAACTATACTAACTGGGAATATGAAGGTATTATGCCTAGCGCCAGTAGAATTCCTCCTATATATGACTCGAAATTTAATGCTACCAATTATCTGGTTACTCCAAGTAATGAAACTATTAAATCTAACGATCAAGAAGCCGGATATTTTCCTCCTCCCGTTTATACGGTACAATCGGATGAAACAACTATACCTGGAAATACTAAAGCCGGCAATATTATCCCCGTGTTTGAACAGCAAGGAAGTACGACTATTTCTAATGTTACCGTAGGTTATCAACCTCCTAATCTTAGAACGTTACAATCAGATATCTCTTATACCGAACATATGCTACCTACTTTTAGACAACAAGGTGCCCACCGTGACCCCAGTCATATAGGATATAATCCACCTTCTATTTCTATAATAGAGCAGGAACTATCCGCAGAAAACATTTCCTTAGATATTAAACCTATATGGAATGAACAAGGTGCTAATAACGCAGAGTGCGCTAAGTGTTCCGACCCTGCTCCAACATCTGCAGAACCTGTGCCTTATACCCTACCGATAGAACCTGTCACCTATTCCCCACCGGCAGAACCGGTCACCTATTCCCCGCCGGAGGAACCTGTACTACCCAGTTTTAGATTAACGCATAATGATATTGAGACAAATAAATTAGATAATACGCCTGTAGTATCTACTAACCAAAACGCTCCTAATAGGTATAATTCGGTGATTGAGTTTTCTAGTAATAGGTCTACTCTCGGCGCGAAATTAGATATTTCTTACGGAATTTTTAATAAAGATGTTATGAACGGAATTAAGTGGACGCCTATTTGTATAAGTTTATCGGGTGAGGTATTGACATCATATGAGGTATTAACAAGAATAAATCACCATCTATTGGAAGTGCAAAAACACCTTGGATCAGAGCAATCTATTTATATTCAATATTTTTCTAGTAACTCTATAAAAGTTGACATATCTATAAATATCTCGGATACAGTACATAAATTAATAAATACTATTTCATGTGATACTAGTTTGGTGGTAGATAATATAGTACCTTATTCAGTAGATGGTTCCAACGACATAATACATCATATTATGTATGGTATATCGGACGATTCATCTCTTATTAGTAATGCTACTATAGATACTCCTAACATTTTAGACGGGTCACATACATTTGTATCTAAATTTATAGATATAAGCAACGTAGCATATTTTGGGGGAAATAGTCTAGATCCTAGCCATAATACTTATATATATATTACTCCTAAGGTAAATTATTCAAATTCACCCGAACCAGAACCAGAATACAATCTTGCTATATTTGATACAGACCTTAGTCATTCCTATACCACCCCTGCAATACATGATTCATTTAATGATTACGACTCGGTATTTAATGATTACGACTCGGTATTTAATGATTACGACTCGGTATTTAATGATTCTAATTCGGTATTTAATGGTTCTAATTCGGTTAATGATTCTATCTTTAGGAATAATAGCGGGTCTTCTCATTATATCAATACTAAAACCGGTAGATATAGTACTAGGATGCAAAGACCTACTAGACTACCTACACGGCGACAAGTTATTAAACAACCTGTTAATTATTTTACACCCAATACCATAGATATATTTTCTAGTGACGCGACTGTTAATATAGATGATCATGTTTCTGCTGATCCTACCGATCCGTTTATTAATTATTGGGGCGGAAATAATTGTCCGTTTAGTTTTTCAACTACCGGAGTATATACGGTAAAAAATACAAAGAATATCATGACTACGGCAGGTATAATTGTGGATGGTAAATATAGAGAGAATTTAATGGATGAAGGGATATATAATTATATAGAAAAATATACTCGGACAAGTGGAGCAGCTAAAGATGGTTTATATTGCTATAATTATACGCTAGATACAAGCCCTACAAATGTCCAGCCTACTGGATCTATCAATTTCTCTAAATTTAAAAAAATAGAATTAGAATTAACAACTATTAGTCCTCCATTGAATAAAGATAATACCTTTTCTACGATATGTAGAAAAGACGAGAGAACACAATTAAGCGAACCAATCGGGGTCGTACAGTTATACGACCATAACTTCAAATATAGATTTGATATCGTTTTTATGGAAGAACGATATAATATTATTAAATTTATAGGTGGTAATGTTGGTTTGGTATTTTCTAATTAGTATATATCATGGATACAAACACTCCTATATTTAGTTCAGAATTTATAACCAGTTATGGTGACTGGTTAAAGACTATAGGTGTTAACTCGCTTAATTTATTTGGCTATATATCATTTAATTGCCTATTTATTCATTTCTTTGAACGACTTGCAGATCCTAATATAGCCTTCGGCGATATTATAGAAAATGCCCCATATTATTTTATTTCGGCCAATGATTTTGCACCAAGTTGTGATAAAAAATATGACAGCGACGGTAAGGCAACTATAAAAGAACGCATAAGACAACGGCAAAAGGCCCCAGCAGTGTATGATATTATGCGTAATATTGAATCTGACAAATTGATAGATAGAGTTATCCCCCGGTTTTTTAGAATAGATAAAAATACAGCGTTACCTCCCTATAATTATATCGCTATACCACAAAAATGTATCCGTGACTCAACTGGTGGAGGGTGTAACAGTGCCATTAGTAAAGATACCTACTTATCTTATTTTTTTTCCATTATAACTTTTATTATGTGGGGATACAGACAAGGTTTTAAAATGTTATCTTTTTGGAATTCGGTTCTTATATATCAAAGTTCCACAACTGCTTCCATTTGGTACCAAATTTGTATAAAGTTTTTATTATTGTTCGGTTGGTTAGTATTTGCAATTATAGCATTTTTTACTTTCTTGTACTCAATGATGTGGGGAGTATATGCCATGTTGTTCGAACATTATCCTAGTGCTGATATATATAATTGTGGGGATATTTTTGGATGGTATTGGACGCCTTTTATTTCCGTCATTGGAAACTGGGTTGTACAAAGAATATGGTACCTAATAACCTGTTTATTTCAAGTTATTGTAGCGATTGTAGCCTTTTTTGTCGGAATACTACTATGGTGGAGTTATATACCTCTTAGTATGTTCTTGTGGATTTTTTATCCTATTATTGAGATGGCTTATTATAACGCTTCAGAGAGTTCCATAACATCAAGCCGATATTTTCCTCCTCTAAGTGATAATATTAAAAAACATTATACCAGCATATTAAGCGTTATTATAGACATATATAAACAAAATAGCCAGTTTATTATGTTTTTAATGATACTAGTCATTTATTACAGCGCATCAATAACCATGGACGCAAATTTTACTAGCGGCGTTGGTATAGTCGCGGGTGTTATTGGTGTAATATTACTATTCAAGGGAATTATGCAAATAGTTCACTCTGTGTCAAAATAAATACTGTTAAAAACTCAATTAAATATATAATCTATCTAATATAAATGGCTAAAAAGAATAGAAAACCCACTAAACGTTTGCCCATGGTAAGCGTATGTACTCCTACTTATAATAGACGTCCATTTATACCCTCAATGATTAAATGTTTTGACCATCAAATATATCCTAAAGAGAGAATTGAGTGGATCATTATAGATGATGGGACGGATAAAATAGATGATTTAGTCAAGGACCATCCGAATGTTAACTATTTTTCTTATGCAAACAAAATGACTTTAGGAAAAAAAAGGAATTTAATGCATCAAAAGACTAAGGGTGATATCATTGTATATATGGATGATGATGATTACTACCCACCTACGCGCATATCACATGCAGTAAGTATGCTAACCAATAGTAAACATTTAGTAGCAGGTGCGAGTGAGATATATATTTATTTTAAGCATGTCTCTCAAATGTGGCAATTTGGTCCATATGGCCCTAACCATGCTACAGCGGGTACCTTCGCTTTCAAGAAAGAACTGTTACAGATTACCAAATATAATGATGAAAAATGTTTAGCAGAAGAGAAGGATTTCCTTAAATCCTATAGTATTCCGATGGTACAATTAGATCCGAAGCAAACCATTTTGGTATTCTCTCATACGCAAAATACTTTTGATAAAAAAAAGTTATTAGAAGGTGGTCCTTCCCCCGTATCTAAAGTTAGTGATAAAACGGTGGATGATTTCGTGAAAGAATCCAGTATAAAAAAATGGTTTATGGAAAAGATAGACACCGAATTAGAGGGGTATAAACCAGGTAAACCAGAAATGAAGCCGGATGTATTAAAACAAATGATTAGTATAGAAGAAGAGAGACGGCGTATGGCAGAGCAGCATGGCGGAGGTGGCGGAGGAGACTTCGTAATGCAAGTGCCTGGACAAGAACCACAAAAAATATCGCCTCAACAGATAAGTGAAATTTTGCAAAAACAGCACTTAGATATTATAGCATTAAATGAAAAAATAAAGGAAACAGATACTTTATTACAACAAGAAAGAAAGAAAAATAGTGAATTAGAAAAAATGATGGGGATGTGGAAGATACAAATGCCAAATGGAGAGACTAAACAGTTAACAAATATGGAAGCAGCGAACATTATGAAAGATTTGCAAAATACCAATATTAAATTGCGAAATAATGCGAAAAAATTGAAATGAATATTCTATCATAGGTATTTATAACTATGACCCAAACTACTACTGACTACACGCAAAAACACAACTATGATAATGACTTGACTGAGCCTGAATGGGATATGTGTTCAGAAGACTATGACCATCTTGCTAAAGAACAGAAACTGGAACATCTCGGACAAATATATTCTCCTACAAGTAACGGATATTGTTATAATGGTGTATCGCGGCACCCATATCCAGTGAAGAAAAATCACCCAGACGCCAAAAAGCTATTTATTGTGCATGATAGTATTGGTGCATTAGGTAGGACCGACCCATATAAAATGTATTATGATACACCCGAACAATATGAACGCCACCGACGGGTTCGCCTAAATCCATCTATCATTGACAAATTTTATGAACGTCAAAGACAACTAGCAGAATCTAACTCAGACGAATCATGATAAAGTTTATGTAACCTATTAAATAATTTATTACTATCTTTAATAATGATATAAATATCTTTTTTATTGCACGATAATAGTTTACTTAATTTTGCCAAAAATACATAATTATTATATTCCGATGAATATTTTGTTAATACTTTTGTAAAGGTAATGGCTTTAATCTTATCTACCCGTATTGTTTTACGCAATAGTAAATTATTATAAAATATTTTAATAATATTACTTAATTCATTTAATTCCCACAGTTGTTTTTGAAAAATAAATCTATCGATATAATCACATAGACACATATTATCCAGGATTTTAGAATATAACCGTATTTTGTTAGGGTTCGGCAATGTATCTATAATAGTGCTACTATTTTCATGATATAACAACGATATAATGGTTCTATCCCCCTCACTTATCATACTATTAAAGTTTTTTAACTTACAATCGTTTAATAGAATGTTCCTAGTTATGTCCTTTGTATTATTATTAGCAACGTAATTTAAATTACCGTGTATCAGTACATTATGTTTATAGAGATGAAGCAATTCCGTTAATTTGCTTAAATTATTATTGCTAAACGTTAAGATACTATTCATATACTTCTTATTTATTTGTGGAAATGTAGCAAGTATTATCTTTCTACAAAAGTCTTCAGATTTGTCTTTCATTTCGATAGGAAACGTAACATTTATTAGGTCATTAATTTTTTTATCGTTTATTTTATTCGCTATAAATATAACGGGGTTTAGAGAATAGCATTCTATGAGTTGTTTTTTGGTTTTTTTGGGACGAATTAATTTAACTAATAAATTCAATATATTTTTGTCTGTATAATGGATATTTTCGATATCATCAATAATAATCACATTGTTCTTTTTTATTCTGTTAAAACTAGTCATGATACTATTATTCGGTATATTGTTATTTGTCAAATTTTCTATCGTTAATTTGGTGATTTTGTCCATTGCAGTGTACCATATACAGTCATACTTTTCTTTTAATAGGTCTTTAATATAAGTTGTTTTGCCTATACCATTGTTACCATAAATATAGATACCATGTTTTATTGCCTTGTTTTCATAATTGTCGATAATATAATCGATTTTTTTTAAAATCTCCATAACTAAAAATACTCGCATATTTTTATATTTATTTAGCATTTCATTGTAGAATTCGTTATTCCATCCCAAGTTAAATCGCATGATTCCGCCCACTTTTTCTTTTTACATATATGATCTGCACCTTTCCATTCATCCGTATCAAAATCCATGGTATTATTACAGGTATGACTTCCTATATTTTTCTCATTTATACACTCGTTTTTACTCGTTTGGCTTTTACTTACCCACCAATCCGGACAATTCGCTTGTACGGGGGGGTATATATCCGTTGAAGATGCATTATATAGCATTACCATATAAACAACTAATATAATTACTAATACTATCGCAAATATACTCATGACGATTTTTTGATAACTCATATAAAATAAATACATATATTTATTTTATCAAACAAATATATATATGAACGGGCGAGTAAATATTAATTGTCCAGATACAAATAAACTATTTTCCATGTACGATAGAATCACACGAGATTCTAGAGTGACCGAATATCGAGATCCATTAATTGGTAATTGGTCCGAGAATGAATTATCACGACGATTCTTTGGCAAAGACAATATCCAACTACTACAAACTAGTATTATTAACGGGGTATTCCATATGTCTAAAGGACGATATGCTATAGGTAACCAATGCACCGATACACTTAAAATAATTATGCGATCAACCTTTCTCTCTTATGCCAAAAATCAATGCCACGATTTTAATATCCAAATTAATGAACTAAATCAAATCGTTTTAGACTACTGCATCCCCCAAGTTTACGGTGAAGCCAAAGGTTACTATAAATACCTAACTGATATCTCTACGTTAGCTACACCAATTGACCACCCGGTCATGGCTAACGGCGGTGACGGTCCCAGCACCAGTTTACAACCTCATTTCGGATTTTAGATCGGATTCTAGATCGGATTTTAGTTAGGATTCTAAATCCAATTAAAAGTATATCCTTTACTATATATATGAAGTGTACCAATTTTGTACTATGTAATCAACCTATTTACCATAAAGAATGCTTTAACGGACATTGCACTAAATGTTTCATTCTATTTTCCTTTTATAAACACGGACAATTATCTTTTTATTCCATACAATCACGCGAAGCCGACTGCAACAACTGTTTTACTCAAGGCGTATGCTATCTTTTACCTAATTGTTCCCATCAATTATGTAAAGAATGTTTCACCGAAAATTATTATGACCCAATTCCTAAAGCACCAGACTTTCCCTATAATGCAGATACCGAACTAGCCTATTACGAAAACCCTACCTCCTTTAAAACCGACCGTAAGATCATTACCTATTTTAACGAGTGGAATCAATGGGACACCTACAATAAAAAACTATCCATAAAACATCAATCCTGTATTATTTGTAATACGAATGAAGTAGTAGGTATTATCTTTTTTAGTGGAATGGCCGTGTTTTATCTTTGTATTCCTTTACTATTTAAAATGATCGTAGGTATGTGCTGCATATATATTACTAAAGAATCCATGTTGGTATTTTATCATTAAATATTTAAGGATTTCTAATAAAACTAATATATACCAAGTGTGCTTAAATCTATAAAAACCGGTGTTTTCCTTTTATCACCAGCAGTTAATACCGATTTATTTATTCCAACAATAGCTAATTGCTTATTTTTATGACGTAAGTTATTAAAATGATCTACTTGTGGTTTTAACAAAGTATAATTAGTTTTTAATGTGGTTAAGCCTTTATCCAAATCATCATATTGTATACCTATTGCTAATAATGGTATATTATTAGGTTTATGATAATTTTGATTATCACTCCAACCAAATGTAGCAGCTGTAGCGTTAGGGTCCCATTGGGGTTCGGGGGTACCTTGTTTAAGTATTCCCGTTCCACTTGGGCCGCTCGGGTCATAATTCCATGACTTTATTAATACTTCAGTATAATTAGTTTTCCACGTAGGCGGCACTACTACAACTTTAGATTGAGTAATAAATTGTTTAAACGTGTGACACGGGTAGTCGCCAGAGCACGTATAAATTGGCTTTGTATCACATCCATAGCGACCGAAACAATTTATAGCTAATTGTTTCTCACACGGGGTATCAGGATCGTCGCCAGTAACACCATCACCCGACCACATACAAAAAACACGGTCTGTTTTAACTAGTTCGTCTGTAGTATTATCATAAATTAAATACCAGTTGTGCCCGTCAAGACTGGATGGGAATAATGCTTTAGGTAAATCGGCTCTAATATAGCTAAAACTAGTTATACGTCCTACGCGTTTACTGCTCTGATAGAACGCATCATCTTGAGGACTCCAATCTACAGAAGGAGGACACCATAAAAGCCTATTATGTATATTTATTTCACCAGAGCTAGTTCCACTTATACATCCCGAGGGTGTAATCTCATAACCCCATTTCGTCTTGTGCGTATCTCCAAACGGAGTATAAGCACTTAAAAAAACCCCACTGTTAGCTGGAAACCAATCTCCAGAAGTAGCATCTTGAATCCTGTTATAATTAGTATTTAACTTATTTACCATTTGGGTCGTGTAGGTGCCGGCACTAGCGTCTGGTTCGCTAAAAAAAGGAGATTCTAAATTATATTTCATATGATTCAATGTTTGTATTTTTCGCTGACCGACATATTTATCATCTATTACCTCGTAGGTAATATAATTTACATTATTGCAATGAGTTTTCATTTTAGGGACAACATATTGAATATTTTTTATATATACCAATTCATAATTGTGATTTTCTAAAAGGGAGTGTATAGTTTTCATATATATATATATATATTTTACTAAAGAAGCACTGTTGGTATTTTATTATTAAAGCATCGTCTCCAATCCCTCCAAATCCATCCTCCACATCTGCTTAATCGTCTGCTTCTTTAGTTTAGCCAACGCCTCCTCTTTCTCCTCTGTCTCTTTCATTATTTTCTCCACATTTTCTTCCGACACCGCATCCATCGGCATCTTAATCAAATAATGGAAACTCTCCTTTACTTGATTATAACCCTTCTTCTTTAGCATACTCTCTATCTCTTCCTGCTTCTTTCGTCTCAAATCAATCGTGTTATCCAACAACTCCATGATATACTTCGCCTTATTCGATAACAAACTCAGTTGCTCCTGCAGAATCTTTAGCATATACGCCTTTCTCTCCTCATACATCTTCCACCTCTTGGCATAATGATCTGCTATAATATCCTCCACACACTCATACTTCTTTAAATGATCCTCCGCATCAAATAAATGCATATTTGTATTCGTATTCGTAGTATACATTTTCATTGTCTTCTCTAACCCATTACAGTCATACTCCCCCTTCATCGCCTGCAACTTCTTTAACATTCCCTTGTGAAAAGTCACCGTCATATCTACCAACACATTCGTTGACATGTCATTGTAATCCTTCACATACTTCTTAGCATCTATCATATTTTCCAAATGCTTTTTATAATCGTCCGTCCAAGACCCAATAGGGAGTTCGGTGATTCGGATTTTATCGGCGCCAACAACTTCATAACATCCTTTAATGAGGAATTTGGTTTTTGTGAGGGCGGTAATGGTTCCTTGAAACCCTCTATAATATGGGATTAATGAATGCTTTTCAGGTTGTACACCATCTAGCATCTGGTAGATACATTTGATGATATCGGCTGGATTATGCGGCATAATATCGGTGCTAAACCCCGTGCCAATACCTTTCGCGCCATTTACCAGTATCAATGGGATAATTGGTGCGTAATAAATGGGTTCTACCGCTGTGCCATCATCATCCAAATAATCCAAAATGGCATCATCCGATTCATTAAAGATGGTACGAGTTAGTGGATTCAAACGCGTAAAGATATATCTCTCACTTGCACTGTCCGAACCACCTTGCAATCTAGACCCAAATTGCCCGTTAGGCATCAACAAATGAATATTATTAGACCCTGTAAAATCTTGCGCCATATTTACAATCGCACCATTCAAACTCGCTTCCCCATGATGATACGCGCTATGCTCCGATACATAGCCACTAAATTGTGCTACTTTAATATCAGTCGTCAATTTCTTCTTGAACGCCGCATAGAGGATTTTACGCTGACTCGTTTTCAAACCATCCATCACATTCGGTATCGATCTATCACAATCATACTTGGAAAAGTGAATCAGTTCCCTATCAATAAACTCTTCATACGACACGCTTAGTTGGGAGGTATTTAGATACGCGGTGCGGTCATATTGTCCTAACCATTCCTTTCGGTCATCCGCGCGCTTCTTATTAAAGACCCTATCAATCGCATCATCACTCGCAGGAGTATGCGTAAAGGTCACTATTTTCTTATGTTTAAAATACTCTTTGAACTCTTTTCCCGTACTTGTTCCTAACCCTTTGTAATATTTGACCTTCCAGCCTTTACCTTCTTCATTACCGGTCTTCCACAATTCATATTCTCCATCATTATAAAAGTCAATCGTCTTTGATCCTTTCGTCGCTTTTAAAATGGGGGTATTCATAAATCCAATAATACCCAACTCTACTAATGATTTCCATTGTGACTGGAATAGGTTAATACCTAAGCCTTTAATGTGAGAACCATCTAAATCCTGATCCGTCATAAAGAGGATATTACCATAGCGTAGCGACTTATGGAGTTCCTCTAAGGTATGATATTCCTTATTGGTCTCTAATCCTAGGATTTTCTTTAATTCTATAATCTCTTTATTTTCACTAATGCGCTTGATATTCTCTCCACGCACATTAAATAGTTTACCCCTCATCGGATACACTCCATATACATTGCGATCTTCCTTCACCATACCCGAAATGATTCCCGCTTTGGCCGAATCTCCCTCGCATAGAATAATGGTGCACTGACCTGATTTAGGTCCACCTGCATAGTTTGCATCTACTAATTTAGGTATGCCACGAATAGAACGCGTTTTAGACCCGTCCGTCTTTTTTGCTGACTTTTTATCTTTTACTGCGGTAAGTTCACATGCTGCCTCCATTACTCCCAATTTAGCAATCTTCTCGCAAAATTCATCACTTACTTTGCACGTAGTACCAAATTTGGCTTGCGGGCTGGCCATATAGTCTTTGGTCTGGCTATCAAAAGACGGATTATTAATATCACATCGCAAGAACAGCATTAATTGTTCCTTGATGGTAGTAGGTTTTACTTCTATTTTCTTTTTCTTGAGAATATATGCTTGGATTTTCTTGATGATTTGATTCAATACATATTCTACATGCTTGCCTCCTTTGGAAGTAAAGATGCCATTGACAAACGATACTTGTGTGAATTCGTCTTTCGGGGATAAACACACGACATATTCCCATCGGTCGGAATGCTTCTCATAAATCCGTTTCGATTCCGTCTTTTTTCCAATATATAGTTCCACATACTGTTGAAAATGCTTCGTTGGTAGCACAGTACCATTATATTTAACTTTAATTGACTTCTCTGTTACTGCTGCAATATCATATACTCTGCGTCTGAATAAGGATATCATATCTGGGGATAAGTTGGGTATTCCCAGACGTTTGTAATCGGGTTTAAAGGAGATGGTAGTGTATGGTTTTTTGGAACATTTGGTGACTTTAGGTTTCGTTTTATCGTCTAGGTTGTTGGAGCATTCCTGAACGTATTTTAGCTTACGGATATGATCTACCGTTACGATCTTGCCCCATTCAGACCAAATGAAAATCAGTTTGGAACCAAACCCATTCTGACCACCTACAATTCGTTGTTCTTTTTTATCGTAATTGGTACCAGTACGAAGGTGAAAGAAGATCATTTCTGGAATCCATAATTTGTGCGTAGGATGTTCCGCCACGTCGATACCATTGCCATCATTCGTAAACGTAATAACTCCTTCGTCGGAAATATCAATATGAATATAGGTGAGGGGAATAATATCTGGCTTGTTCTGCGCGAGGGATTGCGCTTGTCTGATGGCATGATCCCTACAATTGACAATCGCCTCATCAAACAACTTATATAATCCCATAATGATATTCTTTAATTCCTTATGAACAATCTTCCCCTCCTCTAGAACATACGCGTCCATATCAGTCGGCTCCATAGAACCCGTATAGGTTCCCGGATTATCCAACACATGCTCCTTGTCGGTTTTCTTCTGATATTTCTGTTCTAATGAGGTCATCTTATGCTACCTTGGACTATTATATTTAAATCGGTTCAATTTTTATATATATATATATGTCTCCAAAACAGGACCTTTGGACATATTCCAGATAATTGAATTCAATACATAACATATACCATATTGCAAATCATGCCTTGCAAAGTACGTGGATGCCGTTATAGTGACACACACCTTACCTTCTATCACCAATGTGGTAACTGTAACAAATATGGGCATGGGAGATATGAATGCCTCTATGATAATGACAAGAACACCTTATACAATAACTTCATGTCCTCGTCTCAAAACATCGCTCCCAGTTCACACTGTCTAATTGAAACGTGTCAGTTCCCCTGGAGCCACCAACAAATCGCCCACCATTGTAGTCTTTGTGGTGGAAATGGACATGATAAGACGACTTCATGCGAGTATATTATTCATAAAAAATGCCCGATCTGTAATGGGTATTCCAATATAGATATCAAGAATACGATATTTACCGATGTAGATTGTGCGGTTTGTATGGATAATAGTAAAAAAAAGGTGGTGTTTGATGACTGCGGGCATGCGCAGGTGTGTGAGGGGTGTGTGGTTCAGTTATGATTATTATGTTTTAATTATTATATAATATATATATATATATATATGATTAGTTTAACTAGCACCGAATTATTAAATATAAGTACCTATGATAAATATAATAGTAAGGAAATAACCGTAATAGTAGATTCTACCGAATTAACCAATTTTAATATACACGCAGTATATTTTGGTCACATACCATCCAAGTGTCATACAACACTAAAATATTTGAACCAATTAGATTTTAAGGCGGTTCAGTTTGATACTACGCATCATTTGTATACTATTAAAACGGATAATAAAGCAGTATATATTTATCATAAAGGGTCCGGATTTGCGGGCGATAGTAGTAGCAATCCTCCCTCCCCTCCTCCCTCCCCTATTAATTTTCCTCCCACGTTCTTACCTAAGTCCTCTTCGTGGCCTAAATTATCTCTGCAGCAGGAAGAAGCTTTATGTAATAGTTCGTATACATTTATGGATCCACCTACAACTATTAATAGCAAGGAAACCGGTTGGATACATTTAATTGAAAATAATAGCACCAGTATAGATGATTTAGGCCAGTTTAGTATTACATATGAACAGAACGGTCGGTATTCGCATTATAAATTTGGTGCAAGGATATATCCTATAGACCAACAAGTATGGTTATCTCCTTATACTATAATTGAAGGAGCAAAGGACCCTAATGTGCATGATAACCCCCAAAAACGTTCAGGAAACGAGGGGGACCATACTATATTTTATTCTCTATACGCCTATGAAGGTTTCACTCGTGGTTACTGCATTCCTACAAAAAACACCTCATGGACAAACGAAACAATATGGGGGGGGCTACCCTTAAAATGCACCCGACAGGGGTTTCTAATGAATACGAATACCATTATCCGTAATTGTATAATACAAGGCGGCACTGTTAGTGGTGGAGGTGGAGTGTCAGACAGCGGTATGGGTTTATCCGGAGGCGGATTAATCGAATTGCCTGGTTGCGCTACAGCATATCGTGATAAATTAAATGGTAAATTAGTATGTGGGGGAAAATATGAAAGGATTAATTCAAATGATTATAGTCATCCGAAGATAAATACATTACATAAATTTTGGACTGGAGATACGGGAGGTGCGGTATCAAATGTACTTGTAGAAAATATACGAGCCAATATGTATACCGATAACAGTAATAATAAAAATATTAACCGAACCTTTTTTTGGAGTAGTATGAATATTAAAGATCAATCACATAATAATATTATACTTCGTAGAATAGTCTCCTTACAAACTAGCGCCGATGGTATTAATGTGCACGGAAATGTGCAAGGTTTTGTAGGTGAGGATTTATATTTTGAAAATGTCAAAGATGATACAGTCGCTATATGGGGTGTAGGAGGGGGCGAATGTGCGTGTAATACACATGATTCTAATCCTAATGGTTGTCCCTCGATTTCCAATACGGTAGCGTCTAATATACGGTTTGAAAGAGTTTTTGCTAGAAAATCACTAAACATAGGAGAATGCTATAGAATTATTGGAGCAAAGGATGTCTCTTTTATAGATATAACATGTTGCGACATATCATACCCGAATAACCCCACAAATCTTATGGGGATAATGGACACCTATTGTGCCCAGTTTCCTGAAAACAGCATCATTGACATATCCGGGGGTAGAGTTATTAATGGGGGTACTTCTAGTGTGACATGTCCAATTGATTTAAATAGTAACCAAGTCGGCATGCTGACGTGTGATAGTAAAGGATATACAACTTCTAACTTTACTCAATTAAACAGCAATAGTTGTGAGAATAATAAATTAACTACTGCCTCTCAGGGCAGTCCAGTCTGCTTTTAGTTTAGGTTCAAACTAGCCTCACGGAGTGCATCATTGCCTCTATAGATTTGTTTATTCTGAAGGGGTATTGACCAGGTGTCATTATTGTCCACATATATTATTCTATTTTTAAATAATATATTCAGTATGCTACGTAATCCTTGATATCTACCTATGTAACCTTCCGGCTTACTACATTTATTCATCTTAAGTACAAAATCTGCTGGTCTTTCTCTATATATAGGATACGTTGCCGTTTTGATGTAAGGCCAATCGGTTGTTTTAATTGGATATAAAAATCCTCCTTGATTTACAGAACAACTACTAACACGAAAATTATAACTCATATCTTTAACGGCGAATATAGTATTCGCACTATAATATATCAAAGAGGTTAATATTGGTAATATACTGGTCGTTTTACAAATACTTTGTGGATTAGAATATATATTCTGGTCTTTATTTCGTATACTATCACATACAGTATATATTTGTTCTTGTAATACTGGCGCCTGAGCACAACTTATTGTAGTATCTAATGGATCCGGCGAAGAACAAAGTTTTATATAATTACCATTAGAGGAATCTTTCTGTCCCCACAAAGGTGGGTATAGTTTAGCAGTCGGCAGAGGTTTCAATATTTTTACATACGATGGTTCAGTTATCTCGATAGTAGCCATTTTATTCAGAACATAGGCAATCGGTATATAATTTGACGCATTAGTTATTTGTAATAATCCTCTACCTACAAACTGAATAGCATAACCCACACAAGTATCACAAAAGCATCGACTCATTCCACAACACTCGCCCACGTCTTGTTGTAAACAAGCATTAAATAATCCTGCATTATTACCGGATTCATTCCATGCGTTACTTAATAATAATGCTAGTTCTATTTTATTCAAGTCTTCCTCCATATTATTTAATATTGGGGCTAATTCTCCTAAATAATCATATCCTGGGTATGACGCCTTTTCACATTGGATAGGCGTATGAACTCCTTGGCTCCAATGATTAATTGCTACTGTACTACAATCGATGGTATTATTTTTTTCAATAAATGTATTCCATATATAAACAGAATTTGCAAAATTCTCTATAACATCGTTGTCATCTTTGCCAAATGCCGTGTAGTCTGTTGCTTGTTCATTAGCTATAAAATCTTTTAGGAGAGTTAAATTCTGTTTGACGTTAATACGGGACTGTTCAGGGGTTAACGTATCTGGTTTTACACTCATTTTAACCTCTATTGAAATGGCCCCAACGTTAACGAAAGTAGAGGTATAATTGGTTTCATCCAACCCTTTATGAATATTTGTTAACGTTCCGTTATACGTTTTAAATCTAAGGCTGTTATAACATTTTAACGCGGGAGCATTATGCTTTAAATATAAATATAACTGCGTGTCTATCATATGTATTACATAATCCCCTTCCAGTATATTATTTAGTAACCCTTGAATAATATCTTCCTTAATTCCTAAATCCTTGAACGGTTCCAATAATTTGTTATTTAAATTCATATAATTTTATATATAAATATATTATATATTCATAGTATATGCCCGATTATTATCAAATACTTGGCGTGGATAAAAAAGCAACTGCAGAGGAACTTAAAAAAGCTTATCGTAAGTTAGCGGTGCAATATCATCCGGATAAAAATCCAGATGGAGAAGAGAAATTCAAGGAGATTGCGGAGGCGTATGAAGTATTATCGAATGAGGGAAAACGCCGGCGATATGACATGGGGGGAATGGGTGGGTTAGAAGGAATTCAAATTAATCCGCATGATATTTTCAAGCATTTCTTTGGGGGGGAAGACCCGTTTGAGCAAATGTTTATGGGAAATCAAATGGGTAGTATGCAAGGAGGACCCTTTGGAATGATGCAAGGGGGTCCTATGGGAAATGCGCATGTTCAAGTCTTTAGTAATATGGGAGGACCTTGTGGGGGGGGGCAGAGGGCTCAGGGGGGGCGAACGGTTTCTAAAGAAACTACCATTAGTAATGGTCAGCAACAGACAAAAATTACAACGCGATATCCAGACGGGCGCGTTCAAGTTCAAACGCAAGTATCTCCGTTAAGGGGTTTTGGTGGTGCGAATATTATTTTTATGGGGTAATATTGTTTTTTTTTATTGTATATGTATAATGAATTTGGTTGAAGATCTTCATAATACGCATAAATTAGAATATATAGGTGGGCATCAATATCTAGTACCTAAGGTATCTACTGCCTGTAGGCAGTCATCCATAAAATATCTTACCTATAAAAGTGACGGTCATACTTACGGTGAGACTGTTATACAAACTTTGCCGGCAGTTAATTTTATTGCTGATCCTTCGTTAAATAGGTACATGTGTATATCGGATCAATGCGTGGCCCAATCTGATGGATTATACACAAAAAAGGCTAACTGCGAGAAAGTATGCGGCAAAACGGCGCAACTGACAACCGCACAGAATTTATATATTAATGGTTATTATGGAAATGAAGGCCACTGCCAATCTACTATCAAATATTTATCCGATACGCCTGATGCTTTTAATATCATTACATTAACATTTATACAGTTTGATACTGACGGTTATCTTGAATTTGTTATTCAGGGAGCAGACTTGGGCGACACTCAAGACGCACCCTATGGAAAGGCGACCGCACAACCATGGTGTCATACTGATGCTAAACCGTTAGCGGATAGATACGAACGTCTCTACAACGATATCCAAAAGTGGAAGCAACCACGTCAGGATAAATGGAATAGACCAAGATATGTTCTTGTATCTTTAGGCGGCTCTGTTGGAAGCAATAACTGGCCACCCGCGCATCTTAAGAAACCCAAGTATCGACCTACTGATGTTCAGATTTCAAATATGATTATTAAATTTATTGAAACCTATGAACTTGATGGCCTTGATATTGATCTAGAAAAGGTGGATGATGACACGATCAAGCCAATTATGCAAACAATCAAGGATATGAAAGCACTAAGCCCGGCTTGGACCCACAATAACAAATATATTATTACGTGTGCTCCTGAAGCAGACGCCAATTCAGTAGGCGTATACAAAGATATCATCCTCGCGAGTGATTACGTTGGTTTACAGTGTTATAATAATGAGCCATCCCAGTTAGGGCCCGGCTCACCGAACTTTTGGCCGAAATTCAATTGCACATGGGGAAATTGGGATGGCGGTTCCAGGTGGGATTCTGGCGGAACCCAAGCGGTCTCAAGAGATACCGAGTGTGTTGGTGGTGTCTTAGGCAAAGAGGACACAACCACGTGGAACGCAGTTACTTGGAGCATGAACAAACAATGGAAGATTGATATGGCAGAGGATAAGGCTAGTTCATCACTGCCGTATGGTTTTCTAGTTCCTGCCAACCAACACGCCGCAGATAGTCACAATATCTGGGACTTCAATAAAGTAGTAAAGACTCTCAAACAATTATACGACAGTGGTAAATTATTAAATATAAGATATATTGGAACATGGGCTATCGAGTGCGACTTCGACCCAACTCCTAATTCTGACAACCAATTCTCCACTGCGATGGAACATTTTTTGGAGTACATGCAGAATAACCGTCAGTAGTAATTACATAATAATATTTTTATATAGTATATTTTACTTACTACCTTTTATATGATTTGTCATAACGGGTATTTATTTCAAATCATTATACGTTATGTTTTCTGTTTCTGGGATAATGTATTACAACCGACTATGTTGTTTTCTCTCCACCACTTTCATATAGCATCCAGTTTCTAACACCGGTAATAGCGTATCGGGATAATTATGGTCAGCATACATGTTGATTGGCGCCAATGTCGCTCTATTATAGCCGTGTTGAGGAATATCTGAAGGCTCTTCAAAAAAGTAGAAATCCCTTAGTAAATATAGTAGGATTAATCGCATTTCCATTTGGGCGAAATTCTTCCCTAAACAATCTCTCGGTGCATAGGTAAAAGGGCTGAACCGATAGGAACTAGGATTATACGCAGCAAAACCCGCCCCTCCCCAAATTTCATTGCCGATCCATTCTCTATCTGGATTAAATTGGTCGGCATCTTCCCCCCATAATGCTTTATTCCTATGTCGGCCCCAATTTAAGATCTGTGTATAAGATCCTTTAGGTAATAGGACTTTATTATATCCATGACCTTGTATATAAGTGTCGCGTTCCAATTCACGAAAGGTTCCATTCGCTACTGCTGGCCATAAACGGAGGGTTTCGTGTATGCATTTTGTCATAAAGGGTAGTTCTTTCAAATCATTATACACTATGTTTTCTGGATGATTTTTCCAAAATAAATCTACCTCTTTGCGTAATTTATATTGTAGGCTACTATACTTAGATAGTTCATATAATAACCATGTAAGGGTATGGCCGGTGGTATCATGTCCAGCAAATGCCGCAAGGATAATATTGCCATAGGTGGAGGTGGATAGCGTATTGTCCTGGCTGATAATAGCGCTAATAGGCCCGAATATGCCTTTTTGTGCGTCTAAACTATAGGCTGCTTTATTACGCTGTATTTCATCCCAAACCTGAAAGGCGAATTCCCGTGTATATCCACGTGGTCCTTTGCCATTAAAGGCATTTCGTATGTTGCTATTGGTTTCGTCTGTAAAATCCTTGGGCATTCCTAGTAGGATCCGTTGCACTTGTTCTTGTGTTAATGCTAGTAAAAAATCATTCATATCGATGGAATGATTTTTTAAATTCAATAGGTTCCTTAATTTCTGGACGCTTTTACTAGCCAATTCATTCGAATCCTTAAATAGGTGTTGTAGGATATGGCTAGGTAGAAAGGCTTTATTTAGCGCATATCTTTGTGTTCGCCAATGATTATTATCGGTAGTGGAGATAATACTATCGGAAACGATCGGTTTAAAATTGGGCATTTTTTTAATATTATTCATGGCGAGGGATTCACAATCGTCTGGATGAGAGATGATATAAACATCGCGTAAAATAGGGGTAGTAGTCCCGTCTTTCATTTCTAAAATCGGCACCTGAATATTACTACTGAATCCTTTATCGCCATATTTCTCCTGATATTCATTTATAGTGAGATGACTGATTCCTTTAGCAATCGCCCTATTATATGCGATGCATTGTGCTATGATATTTTCTTGACTTGAATCTCTCTGAAGTGGACCCGATACTTGACGTAGTAGAGGCATATTCATGTGATTTTCTAATAATGGTATCATCTTCTCTATGTCTTTCATGTTTAACTCTTTTCTGATATTTTCTGTGAAAAAATCGGGGAATTCTTCCATTAAATATATATATATATAATCCTGAATCTTTTATATATGTTTTTAACTGTTATCCTGTAGGTACAATTTAATTTCTATATTAGCAACCATATATGGTTTGACTATATATATATATATAACATAGGTGCAGTCACAACATAGAATTATCCTTTTTTCTTGTTTTTCAAACCTAAAACGAAATATCAAAATTATCCAAAAATATCTAAAAATTCTTAAAAGGAGCAAGAGGTATAAAACCTAAGAAATTGTGACTGACCAGTAAGAACAATTGAAAAACACTAAAAAATCACCTAGCAAAATTATGGTAAGGCCATTTTCACCCAGTTTTTCATACCCTCAAAATAGGCAAAATGGTAACTTTAGAGCAAAAAAGGAGCAATTCACAAAAACCAAAAACGGATTTCTATGCAATCCAAAGCATATATCCTCACATGTTCTTTAAAACCCGTTTTGGTCGCCCTTACCATAATGTCCAATGGTAATTTTTTCGCCAAAAGGAGCAGTGACCATAAATATTTTATTAGTAAAAGGTCTTCTCGCGATATATGGTGTAAAACTATAAATAAATATAGAAATTTCCATCAATTTCAGTCACAACAAAGAATTATCCTTTTTTCTTGTTTTTCAAACCTAAAACGAAATATCAAAATTATCCAAAAATATCTAAAAATTCTTAAAAGGAGCAAGAGGTATAAAACCTAAGAAATTGTGACTGACCAGTA
>Ga0233412_10000172_pt1 | contig 37356 bp, 65 predicted proteins | sample Na_anoxic_4_MG_FD_180667 | JGI IMG/M metagenome (GOLD analysis project Ga0233412, IMG submission 180667) | Seawater microbial communities from Saanich Inlet, British Columbia, Canada - Na_anoxic_4_MG | ecosystem: Environmental > Aquatic > Marine > Inlet | place: Canada: British Columbia... | reverse complement strand
ACCTACAAGAGTTAACCTCTACGCAGATTAAAACAAAATTAAAAAATGCTCATAAAGCTGTTTATGGTAATAGGTTTACAAATGAACAACACATAGGTGTAGCAAATCAATTTGGTAACTTACTTGTACCGCAAAGAAAAACAGGTGTATTAGAGACAGAACAAGAATGGTTTGATTATTTAGAAACTGTAATAACAAATATTGACAATGTAGAAAGTGTTGTTAAATACACAGGTGCGGAGCAAGCTAATTCAGTATCTCTAAGAGATATGAGTACTATGCAAAACGCTAGAGATTTTGTAGAAATTAATTTATACAAAGCTTTAAAAGCAAGTTATGGTTCTGAAAGAGCTTTAGACATGATGGTTGCTTTTGTTCCGCCATCTTTCAGTAATGGTATGAAAAAAGCAGGTGGTTTTACGCCTCAACCAAATAATACTTTACTTCGTAATCCTTCTAATATAAGTGTAAGAGCGGGTATATTTGGAGATATGTCTGACACTCTTAGATTAATTCAAAGAATAGACGACGGGGTTGTAAGTATTAGTGATAAAACTATAAAGTTTAATGACGGTAGACCTGATAGAAAAGTAAACATAAATACTAGTGCAGATGTTTTAATGCAGTATGTTAATGGTAAGTTTGAAAATAGTAAAGAACTTCAAGAAAAAAACAAAATAGATTCTGATTTAGCTTGGAATTTTTTCATAGACTTTATGAAGGCTTTGAATGCTTCAGGATTAGACAATAATACTACATCGCTATTAATGGGTGTTATGAATGGTAGCAATAATAGCGCTCTTAGGTTAGCTGCTCCTGTTTGGGGTAGATCTACTAAAATGCCATATGATACTCTTAAGATACCTATGGTAAGAGATGGTAAGTTAGTAAAAAAACCTAATGGTGAACAAAAGTATGAACCCGCTTATAGATACGAGCATGCTATACCTGCTAGAGCTGTTTTGTTTTTTGCGTATGAATCTATATTCAACGGTAACAAAGAAATTGATCTAGACTTACTTAAAGATGATTACAGGGTTACTATTATTCCTGTTAAAGAAATGGACGATGTCTTAGGTAATACAGGTTTCACGCAGTCAATGCTCATAGGTTATCAACCTGGCAAGCAAGAATGGTGGAAAAGATATTACAACATATTTACAAAAGGTAAAATGCCTTTTGGTTTACAGTCTTACGAAACTGGAGATGTTGTAGGTCAAGAGTTTGAAGATTTTTATAACTCAACAAATGGAACAACCGGTGTTTCTTTAAATGCTCAGCAGGTTATTGACAAGAATAACAACGCTGATATAGCTATGGAGAAAGCTAGACGAAGTCTCAAGGATTCTAAGAAAATAAAAAAGATTAGAATTTTTGATTTTGATGACACGTTAGCTCAAACAAAGAGTAATGTTTTATATACTATGCCTGATGGAACTACTGGTAAAATAGACGCTGGAACGTTTGCTAAGGATGCTGGTAAAATGGAAGCAGAAGGTGCTGTTTGGGATTTCTCTGAGTTTAGCAAAGTAATGAACGGTAAGAAAGGCCCGCTGTTTGATGTAGCGAAAAAAATACAGGACGTTAGAGGTTCTGAAGATATATTTGTATTAACAGCTAGACCACAAGATGCTGATGGTCCTATTAAAGAATTCTTAGCAAGCTTAGGTTTAAATATACCTTTAAAAAATATAACTGGATTAGCGGATGGTAGACCTAAGGCTAAAGCTGATTGGATGATAGGTAAGTTTGCTGAAGGATATAATGATTTTTATTTTACAGACGATCACTTGGGTAATGTTAAAGCTGTTAAAGATGTTTTAGACGTTTTAGATGTTAAGTCTAAAGTTCAACAAGCTAGAGTTAAGTTTCAAAAAGATTTAGACTTTGAGTTTAATAAAATGATTGAACGAAACAAAGGCGTTAAAGCAGAAGCTAGATATTCTCAAGTTGTAGCTCAAAGGTTAGGTAAAAATAAGAAAAGATTTAATTTGTTTTTACCTCCATCAGCAGAAGACTTTAAAGGTTTGACATCTTACATGTTTGCTGGTAAAGGTAAGCAAGGTGAAATAGATCAAGACTTTTTCGACAAAGCCTTAATAAGACCTTACACTTCAGCTGTTGCTGCTATAGAGACTGCTAAGCAAAGAGTGTCTAATGATTATAGAAACTTAATGGCTAACTTTCCTGAAATTAAAAAAGTACTAAGAGGTAAAATATCAGGTGAACAGTTTACTTATGATGAAGCTGTTAGAGTTTACCTGTGGGATCAAGCTGATTTTGAAATACCAGGTATATCTAATAGAGATAGAAACATACTAACTAAAATAGTAAGAGAAGATCCTAACTTGCAATCATTTGCTGATGGAGTTCTTTTGATTACTAAAAAAGATACTTATGTTGAACCTCCTACTTATTGGCAAGGCCAAACAATACTTGGTGATCTAAATACTATAACAACAAAAGTAAATAGAGCAGAGTACTTATCTGAGTTTAACGAGAATGTAGATATAATATTTAGCGAACAAAACTTAACTAAAATAGAAGCTGTATACGGTTCTAGAGTTAGAGAGTCTTTAGAGAATATTATATGGAGAATGAAAAATGGAACCAATAGACCAAAAGGTAGTGACAGGCAAACAAACGCTTGGATGAATTGGTTAAATAGATCTATAGGAGCTATAATGTTTTTTAACAGAAGATCAGCTTTACTACAGTTAATATCTAGTGTTAACTTTATAAACTGGTCTGACAATAATCCTTTTATGGCTGGTAAAGCTTTTGCAAATCAAAATCAATACTGGTCTGATGTAGTAATGTTATTTAATTCTGATAAATTAAAACAACGTAGAGCTGGTTTAAAAGGTGATATTAATGAAGCTGAAATTGCAGCTGCAGTTAAAGGTTCTAAAAATAAAATGAGTACCTTTATAAGTATATTACTAAGAAATGGTTTTGTATTTACTCAAGTAGCAGATAGTGTAGCTATAGCAACTGGTGGCGCGACGTTTTATAGAAACAGAGTTAACACGTATAAAAAGCAAGGACTAAGTCAAGCAGAAGCGGATGCTAAAGCATTTGAAGATTTTTCTAGAACATCTGAAGAGTCTCAGCAGTCAGCAGATCCTTCTATGATATCACAGCAGCAAGCTGGTATGTTAGGTAGGTTTTTACTTAACTTTCAAAACACGCCTATGCAGTATACAAGGTTAATGAAAAAAGCTGGACTTGATTTAATAAACGGTAGGGGTGATGCTAAAACTAATGTATCGAAAATAGTTTACTATGGTATAGTTCAGAATTTAATATTCTCAACATTACAAAACGCATTGTTTGCTATGATACCAGGTTTTGATGAACCAGATGATGAGTTAACTGAAGAAGAACAGTTGAAAAAATACGGTGAAGTATTAAGTAAAAAAGAAGATAGAATAATAAATAGTATGATGGATACTATATTAAGAGGTTCTGGTGTAGGTGGTGCCGTTATATCTACAATTAAAAATGCTATAAATAGATACAACTTTGAAGAAAAGAAAGGTTTTACAGCTGATCACACATACACTGTGCTGGAACTTGCAAATTTATCTCCAGCATTAGGATCTAAATTAAGAAAAATTTATTCTGCTATACAAACAAAGAAGTTTGAAAAAGACGTTATAGCTGAACAAGGATTTAGCGTTACAATTGATGGTAGATTTCAACTAAGCCCATCCTATCAAGTTGTTGGTAGTGTAGTTTCTGGAGCTGCTAATATACCAATAGATAGAATGGTCGCAGAGATAAATGCTATTACAGAAGCTTTTGATAATAGAAATACTATATACCAAAGAGTAGCTTTAGCTTTAGGATTCAGATCATGGGATGTTAATTCTAAAATAGAAGAATTTGATTTAATAAAAGCAGATGCTAAAATTCGTAGAAAAGAAGAAGGTAAAATAAAAGCTAAAGAAACTAGAAAAAGAAAAGCTCAAGAAAAAGCAAGACTTAAAAAACTAGAAGAAGAAAGATACAATAACATGAGTGAGGATCAAAAGTTAGAGTATGATCTTCAGAAGGACAAGGAGTTTCAAGAAAAAATAGATAGCGCTATAGAAAAAGCTATGGAAAAACTAGATAAACTTTATGACGAATGAGAACGATAAATAAAATAATAGTACACTGTTCAGCTACACAAGAAGGTAGAGATTTAGATGCTGCAGAAATAAATCGTTGGCACTTAAAAAGAGGCTGGAGCGGTATAGGTTACCATTATGTAGTTTTATTAGATGGTACTATAGAGTATGGTCGTAGTATCTACAAACAAGGTGCTCATGTTAAAGGTGAAAATGAAGGTTCTATAGGAATTTGCTATATTGGAGGCGTTGAATCAGAGCGTGGTTCTAATGGCAAATGGATTGCTAAAGATACTAGAACACCAGAACAAAAAGAAAGTTTATTATTGTTAATTAAAACATTAAAGAAGATGCATGTAGAAGCTACAATACATGGCCACAACGAGTTTGCGGCGAAGAGCTGTCCGTGTTTCGATGCTAATAAAGAATACTGTAATATATAAATATTAAAAATGGCTTATAAAGTAAAAGGACCTGCTATAAAAGAAAAAGCTTACGAAAAGCAAAACAGGAAAATGCGTAAAGATTATACTGCTGAAACCGGTAAAAAGCTAGGATCAAGACAAACGTCTGGAACTGGTAAGCGTAGAGTTTCCTTTGCTTGTAGATTTGCTGGCATGGCAGGTGCAATGAAAGACGCTAAAGGAGAACCAACTAAAAAAGCAATGGCTTTAAAAAAATGGGGGTTTGGTAGTGTTGCAGCTGCTAAAACTTTTTGTAACAAACATAAAGAAAAATGAGAGATAAAATTAGAGGAATAAAAGGATTTCATATGGGCGCTGCTAATCCCACACCATTAGATGAACTCAGAAGAAAAGACGCACCTAGAGGTAGTCAAGCTACTATATCCGCTCCTACACCTGAAGATAGTACTTGGCAACAATTTAAAACTTTTGTTAGTAATCCGTTTGATGGTGCTAGAGCTTTAGTAAATAACGCAAGAGGGGAAATAAGAGAAACATTTGGTTTGAGTGATCAAGGTGATAGAGATGGTGTTTATGGTAGTCTTACTAATTTAAGAAGAGCTAATGAATCAGAAGACCAACAAACTCAACAAGCTTTGAATAGATCAAGCGCTTTTAATTCTGCTTCTTCTATGGTACCAGTCGCTTTAACAGCTCAAACAGTTTCTGATGCTATTAGTGGTGATTTTACTTCGTTAGCCACCAAGAAATTAGACAAAATACCTGGTGTAAGACAAGTAATTAAAAATCCAACGCTAGCTAAAAATATAGCTAAGACCGCTTACAAGACTTTGAAAACAAACAAAAACGTAATACAGTAAAACAATGGACGTGCAGCAATTTAAACTCTACTTAATTAACGGATCAACTCTAGGTGTGACGACATTTACAAAAATAGAAATGGGATTAAAAATAGTTCTTTTATTAGTTACTATAGGTTATACTATATCAAAATGGATAGAAATTAATAACAAAAAAAATAAATAAATTATGGGAAAATTATTAGTAAAATTAGGATTGTGGATGCAAGCTTGTTGGTTAAAGCTAATGTGCAAATGGAATTGGTTAGTATCTAAATTAATTCTAGATGTTAAAGATTGTCCAGTAGCAAAATGTATTTGTAAGAAATAAACATGAAAAGTATAGATCGTTTAAGAGGAGCAGCTAAAAGAGGCGCAGCTAATAAATATAGTAACTTTGCACAAGCTATTCAAAGCGCTGTTAGTGCTATACCAGGAATGTCACCAACTCCTTTTGCTGGGGAAATTCCATTTTCTACTGAAATATCTGTAGAAGATAGGCAAAAGTTTAATGATAAAGCAGATGTACAAGTTGGAATAAATAACATAGAAGATGTTATGAAAAATGAAGACAACTATAGAAAAAGTGGTAAAATGAAAGGTAAGGCTAAAAGAGAAATTAGAAAAAATCAAAGAGAAATAAAGCCTAAAAGAGAAGAATATAGAAAAAAATATAATGAATAAGGAACAAAGATAACTGGGCGTACCATACCCAAAAGTTCCTGTAACCGAAGGGGATCTCAAACGAGGTCCCCTTCTTTTTTTACAGTTATCCGTCACAGGCAATACAATCTTCACTCATAGCTTGTTGTGCTATATCACCGCGAAGTACTGATTCAGTTCTAGTATAGTATAAGGTTTTAATACCTTTCTTCCATGCCTCAAAATGAACTTTGTTAATCCATTTTGGTGTGGCAACACTTGGAAAAGCTAAATTCAAACTAACTGATTGATCTATGTACTGCTGACGTAGTCCAGCTTGATTAACTAATTCCAATTGGTTAATCTCCTTAAAAGTCTTAAATACCTCTTTTGCTGGTATGTCGTGGCCCATAGTGATATCATCAAGCTCAGCAATATCTTGAACGCTACCACCATCAGCAAGGATCTTATTCCATATTTCATTTGTATTGATTTTATGTTTCCTTAATAACTTTAAAAGCGTAGGATTTTTTCTTATAAAAGTTCCTTTAGCCGATTGCTCTGTAAATACATTAGCAGCCCAAGGTTCTATTCCTGCTGAAACATTTCCCGACAACTTACTATTGCTAACAGTGGGAGCAACAGCACGGAGGTGAGTGTTGCGATAACCAGTACCAACACACCACAAAGGCTCACCATAAGTTTCAGCAAGATCTCTGGAAGCTCTTTCGCTTTCGATTTTAATTTGCGAAAAGATTTTCCTAGTTTCAAACTGAGATAATAAACCTTCGAAAGGAATACCCTTCTCTTGTAAGTAAGTATGCCAGCCGAGGACTCCCAGTCCCAATGCTCTCCCTTTCTGTGCAGATCGTATAGAATTTTCGAATCCGCGTAGTCCTTTCGCCCTTTGAATAAATTCTTCCATAACACCGTCAAGAAACCATATGGCGTCGTAAATAAGGTTAGTGTCTTTCCATTCTTCATATTTTGCTAAGTTTAATGATGATAAGCAACATACAAAGCTGTGATTCTCATCTGTGTGTAATGTAATCTCGCTACAGATATTTGTCATATGTACTTTTAGTCCGTTGTCTTTGTATGCTTTTGGATTTGCTTTATTAGTATTTCCTTTAAACAGTATATACGGCTCTCCAGTTGCTTTTCGTTTTCTAATAAGTTTACTCCATCTATTCCTAGCATTCGCATCTCCTTGTTCAAGGCGTCGCATAAACTTATCACCCACAACTGCGCATTGATGTAAGTTAAGCGATTGTCTGTTAACATCCCCTTTAGGTTCTCTAATTTCAAGCCACTCTTCGAAATCATCGTGTTCAATATTGATGTTAACCGATGCTGCTCCTCTTCTGACTGATCCTTGATTAGTCGCGAGTATTGTTGAGTCATATATTTTACAAAAGGGTACAACTCCGTCTGATGTTCCATTTCCTGTTATTGTTGCGCCAGCGGGTCTAATTTGATTAATACCGATACCAACTCCACCGCCGTGCTTAGCGAGTAGCATCATCTCTAAATTCTTTTGTCCTATGTCTTGAATACTATCCGCAACATCGATACCAAAACAGCTAATAGGCAGACCGCGATCAGTGCCGGTATTAGATAGTACTGGGCTCGCGAGACAAAGCCATCCGTTCCAAATATACTCGAAGAAAGTTTCTGCCATTTCCGGCTTATATAATCTACGAGCAACTGTTTTAGCGACGCGAAGGTATGCTTCTCTAGGTGACTCTCCGTCAAATAGATATCCCCCGGATATTGTCTTCTTGTATACGTCCGTATTACCCCACGCAGGGTAATCTTCTCCTTTTTTCCAATTTTCATTCCACATTTATATTGCTTTTGTTTTTGTTTCTTTTATAATTTCTGTTAAATAAAATCCAAGCTTTAAACTTATAGGTTTATTAGGGTTAAAACAACCGTAAGAAGCTCCTTTTTTCCAGTTTTCATTACGCATTTATGATAAATATAATATTGTGTAGGCTATCGCTACATTTAAATTAACCGCTACTAAGTTCCATTGTTTTGCTACAAATACCTGCGGTATTGATATCACGCCGGCAATAATATATACTATCATTCCGGTTGTGTCTGGCAGGAGATGAGGAGCTGTCATCATAAACGCAGTCCCCATATATCCTAATCTATTAGCTAATCTTTCAGTCGGGCTTAATTTCCTCTGCTTTACTAGATTTCTCAACCACATCTTTTTTAAGTTCTTCGATTGCTTTTTCATATCCAGGCATTTTTTTAATTGTTTCTAATGTTCCTATCGCTAGGTCTTTTACTTGTGTTATTTCATTAAGAAGATGCTGTGTCACTCTTACAACCGCATCCATCTTGTTTTTCATTTCTATTAGTTTTGATTCCTTCATGTGATCTTGCTATTTTATTTTTTAATACAAATTGGTTTTTTGCTTTTTTAAAATCATGGAAAGCCACTTGTCTAGGTCCTGTTAATTTTTTTAATTTATAAAACATAACTAACACCTCTCTGCTTTCTTTAAATTCATTAGGATATTTGCTATGAAAATAATTACAAGGATAAGATATTAGTCTATTTTGTTTATGTCCTATAACAGACTTTAAGTCCCATTTAGACGTATCATTAGCATCAGATGTTAAAAGCTCATTAAAGTCGTCCTTAGAACCTCCTGGATATGTATCCCCAAGATCTTTGTGAGACCAAAAAGCAGTACCATTTAGTTCTTTGGTTTTATTTTCAGACAAATAAAGAACTATAGCTTTTTCAGGCTGCTGTCCTTCTATTATAGTATCATTATGTATACGCCAATTATTGTCTTGTCCTTCTTTAGCTTGTCTAAAAAAGCATAATATGTTTTCAACTTGTCTATTTTCTATGTATGATATTTTACTTATCATGTAGTCAACTAAAAGACTATGAGGTTCTTTAACCCAAAAAGATTTACCAGGAGTTTTTACTTCCTGATAATCTCTTTTGTCTAACAACAACGTGTCTAAAAGTTCTTTTTCTAAAAAATTATCTTCTATATAAATCATCTATATCTTTTTGTGTTATATTTATCCAACTACCAGATGTCCTCGAAGTCCTCACCTTCGTTAGCTTTTGAATAATCTGTTGGCCTAATTGCGAAAAAATCAGTATGAGTGACCCCGCCGGTAAGATGATAGAACCAATCAAGATTAGTTGCTGCCTTCTTGTCATATGGGAAATACGATCCAAGATCGATATAACCCAGTTCAATAAGTTTTTCATTTGTTCTTTTTCTTATAAATTGTTTTAAGTCATAAGCTTTAATGCCTTCAATATCACCCATCTCAAACATTTTATCTATATACTTTTCTTCTAAAGCTACCATAGCTTCTGCAGCCGTAATTACATCTGCTCTACAGTCAGCTAATAAAAACGTATCTTCTTGACACATGTGCTTAAATAGTTGACAACCCATCTTACTATGCAGACTTTCATCACGGACAGACCATTTCATTTGCTGCCCGATACCCTTAAGTAAATTTCGAAGCTGAAAACTATAGAGCACTGCAAAAGCACTATACAAACTAACTCCTTCAGCGAAGGCTGAAAATACAGCCAAGCTTTTCGCAATACCAGTAGTATCACTACCGCTGTAAGCAACCAGATTATCAAATCTTTCAGCCGTTGCTGGCTCGTGAAGAAATGCTTCATAATCTTCTAGTTTTAATGTTTCGTTTAAATAACTATATGCTACAGCGTGCACAGTTTCCTGCGAACCAAACATCATAGCCATTTGTCTTATTTCGTGTTTAGGAAACCACGATACGACTTTCTGGGTCCAATAGTCTGAAACAGCGCATTCGGTCTGCGCGAATCCAAGAAGTATGTTCCCAACAAGGTTTTTTTCTTTTTCGTTAAGTCTTTCATTCCAATCTTTTATATCACTTTGCATTGAGATTTCTGTATGTAGCCAAAAAGCTTGTGCTTGTTTCAACCAACCTTCAGTATAATACTCAGGATAATCAAACGGCTTGTACGCTATGCGCTCATCAAATAATCCCATTACTTATATATTTCTAAAGCTATGTCAATAAAAGGTATATACATAACATGTGTATCTTGATTTTCTTCATTATAAGATCTTATTCCAAATAACACACCTGGGTAAAACCCAACTGACAAGCTCCAATTTTTTATTTCTTTATCCATAGCACTTTATTCCGTATTTATTTTGTATTTCTACAAGCTCTTTGTAGATAACTTTATTTCTATTTTCAAAACTCCATTTCCACCACGTGTCTACCTTACGTTCAGCGTATTTTTGCCTTGCAATTACTTTCGCGAGGTTAGGATTAACCTTATTGTTTCGTCGCATTCTTTTTGATTTTGTGGTTTGTATAATGTAAAAGGATCTATTTTACTTTCTGATATTAGTTTCTTAAACATTTTCCATCTAAGTGGAAATGATTCATTCGCGCGGCCTTTTGTTTCTATTATAAAACCTTTACCTACGAAGTCAGGAGTATATTTAATATTAAGTATTTTTTTATTACCTCTATTTTTATAATCTCCTTTACCATTTCCACATCTTTCAAACGATTCAAATGGAAAATCAAACGCTTCTTGAAGTTCAAATGTTTCTCCTTCATACAAAGCTTTGATCTTTGCTTTTTTTAAAGCCATATACATATATCGCTCAAGGCCAGAGGCAAAGTTGATACCATCATATGATATCTTCCTTGCTTGTACTGGACCTTTTTTTCTTTTATAAGATTTGTTCTTCATTTACTTGTATTTGGTTTATCATTGCTTCTTCGATCTCATCTTGTAAGCAATGGCGTGCTGATTCTAGATACAGTATTGCATCCATTAATTCTTCTTGAACATCAACTATAAACCTTGACAAGTCTTTCTTTTGACCTTCAATTTCTTGCATCATTGTAGCTCCATATTTCTTTTGACCTATTAAGCTACGTTCGTCCATCTTCCTTAGTACATTTTGTACTATCTTATCTTGTGTTTTAATTTGCATCTTTTACAAAAGTTCCGTTAATCATTTTACCAGTTCTTGCTGATATTTCAGTGTAAGCAGAATCAATACAGTCTTCAATAGACATACCTTCTAGCTCAGCCAAATTAGTTAATACAACAACCATATCACCTACAGCATCTTGTATTTCTTCTTTGTCTTTCTGTAATAAAGCTTTAGCTAATTCACCAGCCTCTTCCATTAATTTGACGTATTGTGTATGTGAATTTCCTCCATCATATATACCTCTAACTAATGCCCAGTTTCTAATAAGATCAAATCTATCAAGAGTAAAACGTGGATCTAAGTCTTTGATTGTAACCGGAGTATGCTCTTGATTAAAAAAGGCTTCATAAAAAGCCTTGTTGTAAATATAAGATCTATCTACATTAAACATGGATGTTTTTACATTTTGCATAATCCATCTAATGTTCTCTTTTGTTATTTCAAACTGGCCGAACTCTGTTTTCCACGTTAAACCAATGTTATCCTGTAATCTGCCTTTTAATTTATTGACAGGTACAGGGAATGTTGAGGTTTGTTCTGTTGCGTTTATTTTCATTTGATTAAATAATTGTTTATATAGTTTTCTATCTTTCTTATAGCCATAAGACTGTTGAAGTTCTATTTCGCGGTCTGATATATAATCTATATCGTCTGACTGCTCAAGAACTTCGTACTCATTCTCCTTGTATCCTTGCACAAGGGTTACCCTGCTATTAAGATCACGTGTAACACCGATCTTTTTACCTGGTATGTGGTATAAATAATACATAATTTTAAAGTTTATCGTTATACAAGTGCATGTTGTGCGCGTGATGGTAATACCAACCTGTTTCTAAATTCAATCTGTCTGCAATCATTTTTTGCAATGATGAAAATTGATACTGATCATTACAGAAACCGTACCAGATGTCATTAGAACGCATATAGACAGACATACACAGCTCATTGTTTATAATTGTAAACTGAACAGCATAAGTACAAGGTGTATCTTTAGTGTATTTATCATATTCTTTAGCGTCGTATATACTTATAGCGGCATGTCTAGTGTCTTTGTTATCTCTAAGTTTTGCAACAACGTAATCTATTTGATTGTTACGTTTCCATTGATAACCGTAATTGCTATTTACATTTCCGTTGCTATCAGCCATACGCTCCCATATAGGAGGTATTTTGCCATACAATTGACCTAGCTTAATTATATTAGGATCACCGGATAAGTACCATTGCCATTCAGCCTCTGCATACTTTAAACTCCAGTTACGTTGTTTGTTTGTTATGTGATTCTGCTGTGGATTCATAATATAAAAACCACAGTTAAACAAAGTTTTAGTGTTGTCAAAATCTTCTCCATATCTAATTGTTTGATCTAACAAAAACTCATATGCTTCATTTGCGTTTTTAAATCTTGTGTTCATATTTATTATAATAGTATTTATAAAATTCGTATAATTTAACCCATATGGTTGTTGGTCCATATGCTTCTGGTGATCTATTTATCTTGCCACCATTGTTGATCTCTATATACCAACTCCCGTTCCCAGTCGCAAATGGAGATATAAATATCTTGTTCCTTATACACCAAATGTATGCCTTCGTGTCTTCCGAAGACTGGGTGTAGTGACCCATAGTGTTCTTTTGTTTTTTTGCTGGCATCTATTCCCATGGCATTGGTTCGTTGTTAATACCTATTGGTTCATGAGGTATAAAACAACCTGATTTTGGCTCCCACTTAAAATGAGCTTCAGCACCATTTTCACCAAGGTTTTGAAACTTAACTTTTAAAACTTTAGCTTTAACTGTTTTAGCTTCATAATCTCTATGAACTAATATACCATGATAACTAGCATCGTACCATTCGCCACCACCTTTAATGTTGTACATTGTAGGTTCTTCAATCTTACCGTCTTGCGTCTTGTACATCTTAGTAGGGTGAGCTACTATAAATACAAGCACATCGTACTTCTTAGCAAATATTTCGATCTTAGTTAAGTATTCCATAGTATATCTGTTAACATCTTCTGTCTTACAGTCTACGTCTCTAACCTTATTAAAAGGATCTATAACTAAACATTTAATACCTTTACGTTTTACTAGCTCAGCACCTTTACGTAGCACAGACTCTAATGTGTAACGCTCCATATCAATATGAAAATAATTACTATTGCAATGATCAGCTATTTGATTCCATTTGTCTCCGTGTATATCCGCTGACGTTGGCATACCTTGCCAGGTCTTACGCATTAACTTATGAGCGTGTAAATAAGTCGGTTGATTTTCAGGCGAAGCAAATGCCGTTTTCCACCCATAGTTCGCATTATATCCGACGACCATTTGGTCGACAAAATCACTCTTACCAGATGAAGGGATACCAGTGACCGTAATGAATTGACCAGTGTAAGTCGAAAATATATCATCAAAATTTGACAACCCAACTTGAAATCCTGGCTTAAAGCCATTACGAACAAAGTCCGTGACTTCATCTTCAATATCCCTGAACGTCGTAACATTCTCAAGAGGTACTGGTCTTGCGCAAAGTATACGCTGCGATAATTTTTCTTTTCCATGTTTCTGTAAGTATTCATTAGCATCTTTACAGTCATCAAATGTTGCTAGATAACAAACTTCAGCTCCAAGCCTGCGGACTAATTCTGATTGTAATGCTTGCCCTGCTTCATCTGAATCAACTGCTAATATTATTTTTTCTTTGTCTTCAAAATAATCAATACAGTTATCAAGATAATCTAAATTATTGTTATTTAATGTAGCTCCGTTAGGCACAGATATAACGTTTGGTATACCTGCTTCGTGTAAAGCTAACACATCCATTTCTCCTTCGGTTATAATGCAATATTCATAACCTACTATGCTGTTTATATTGTAGAATACTTTTTCAGCACCCTTATACAATTTAAAGTTCTTTCTACCATCGCGATACTTAACATTAATAAGTTGATCGCCTATGAAATAATTGAACTGAATTGTGTTCTCGGACTTACCGGTTTGCGGCATATACTCAGTACCCTCACTGATTTCTAAATCAATAAGGGTTTTCTGAGATATACCTCTTGTTTTAAACCATTCAATTACTTTGTCACTTAAAAACTCAGGATATTCAGTGTCGCTAGGTGGACCAACAGGTCTTACGTATTCTTTTTCACTAGCTCCTTTGCGTTGATAAGTGTGTAACTGAAATGATGTATTACAGTTATGACAAGTACCGAGACCCCGTTCCCAATCATATGAAGCACATTTTGCTTTAGTATTTTTAGGTTTTCTATCAGAAGAGCACAGGGGACAAATCCCCTGTTTCTTTCCTTCTTCAAGCTTATATTGATTGAATTCATCAATCAAAAATCCATTGATCTCTGTTGTCTGCATTTAATTTAATTTAATTGTTAATCCCCGTCTCTGCATTCTGGACATATATCGCAAAAATCTATTTCTTCTTGCGACATACCAGCGTGACACATTTGACACGCTAGTTCGCCGTTATTTTTATAGTGCATTAAAACGGTAGATCATTTGCAGTTTCTGGTACTGATGCTGCCGCTTGTTGAGGTTGACCTTCACGAGGTGCTGCTGCAACATTGTCACCATTAGTCCAAACAACTTGTACGTTACCTAAATATACTTTAGAAACCTTAGCTTCTCTTTCCTCCTTTGATTGTGCTACAACCACAGGACCGTTATTACCGAATTGATCTAACTCATCATTTATAGTTATTGTTATCGGTAGATATTTACCTTTTTTACCTTCAATTATTTTATCTTTAGGTATGTTGTTAAGGTTAATACTAGTTTTAATTATACTTGCCATTATACGTATTGATTTATTTGATTAAACATCCTAGCTAACTGATCTTTTGATGCGTTAGTAGTTCTTCTTATATTGTCTACAGCTTTTACGTGCGTTTGGTTTCTGTAAAAATTATTTACATCAGTTTCTAATCCTGTTACACTGCATACTTTTGTTTGGTTTTTTCTGGTTCTTGCCATATTATAAGGTTTTATTAATAAAATATTGAGTAGGATCAAAGCCTTCAGACTTATAGAATAATTCATAAGCCTGAACTGCTCTTTCAACTTTGTCCTTACCACGTTCATAAAATTCTGGTGAGCAGTCAAAAATACCTATTTGACCTGTGTTTTTGTCAATGGCAATAAATACCATTTCATAACCAAATAGTTTACTATAAATATATGCTTGCGAGTCGTAATTGTATTTAGAAGCTGAATACCTAAATTTATTAAGATCTGCTGTTGTTTTTAAGTCAACAACTAGCTTTTCTGAATGATTTACAATATCTGCTTTACCTTTCCATTTATGACCTTCAAGCTCTGTAATACCAGGTACTTCGTATTCGCATTGTCCTTCGCGTATAAGATCATAACATATTTTATTAGCTAACATTTTATCTGTTAGTTTTTCTATATTATCAACCTCATGTTGTAGCAGACATAACTCACCGCCTGACATCTCTTTATACGCTTTTGTGTTTCTAGTTGTAGCTTCTATAATCTTAAACTTTTTAAGCTTATCAGGTTCTAGAATAGCTGTGTGAAAATATCCACCAACTAAAAACGCAGGCCTAGCTTCTGAAGCTTTTCCTAGCGCTAAAGGATTTGTAAGTAAAGTACTGATATCTGAGTTACTAAGATACTTTTTACCAAAGGCACCGTAGTAATGCTCATCATCACGTAACTTTTCAATTGCTTTTTCTTTATTCATATTACAGTGTGTTTAACGCGCCTTCTACTTCTTGAGAAAGAGCGTACTTGGCTTTAATAGCCGATACTTTACCACCCGCCGCTATGTATTGAACTGCTTTTTCATAAGCTGGATCTTTTTTAGAGGTTAAAGTTGGTTTTTGTGGTGTAAACTTCTTTTTGCCATGATCATTTGTAGCGTCACTGTCAGCTGTATCATCAATTAAGAATAAATTACCTAGCGCATATTTCTTAGCATACGAAGATGCTGATCCAAATTGCTGAGGTGTATTCATGCCTTTTTGATTTAAGTCTACACCAACTATAGCTGTAGCTTCTATTAAAGACTTACCGTCTGTTATAGTAGCTGTTGATGTCATGATAGGTAAACCTACTATTTCATCAAGTTTTTCGTTGATTGTGACTGTTACTCCTAATTCTAATAAAAAGGGTTTTGTTGCTTCTAGGATATCTTCGGCTGATCTGAAGTTGTACTTACCGAAGGAGTTAAATCTACTTTTTTTCGATTTAAACTTTGTTTGGATTGTCGCTAATTTTTCGTTTATAGTCATTCGTTCGTTTTTAAATTTGCTTATTATTATAATTACATGTTTTGTTTAGCATTTACATACATAACCTACAGATAATCAAGCACCTGCGAGTGATCAACATTGTCTATTAATTTTTGTACTGCTTGTCTTTTTAGCTCAGAAACACGCACATAAGCACTTGCACCTCTAATGTTAAGTTTGTTAGCTATGTAGTTACCAGAATGTTTATCACAGTCTAGACCATACGAAAGCCTTAGTACTTCATATTCAATTTTTGTTAAATATTTTTCCATTAAACTTTTTAAGTATAAATTTAATAACTGTATGTTATAAGGTTCAGACTTATCAGGTAATTGATACATCATGTTTTCACCATGCTCATTAACAGGTTGATTATCTATAGATAAAAACGTACTATTAAAAAACATAGCTACGGCAATTTTGTCTTTAGGATTCTTACGTATTTCATTGAGTTTATGTTCCGGTATACGCATATCGCCTCTAGCCATATCAATTCTTCTTCTTATTGCTCCTTTAATACGTTTGCTAAAAAAACTTTTTAATGTTTTCTCTATATCTTCAGAATCCTCTAACATAAGCCAATCTAATTTGTCTACACCTTTAGTTAAGCCTTCGCCGCCACATTGGATCAAATCCATTATAGTTAACACACCTGAAGCTTGTTGTGATGTTGAAAATTTTCTAGCTAAGTTTTCTACTAAAGGCATAAATTTGATAATTAACTCATCTCGTGAATAATAATCATAAAATTTATCTGGAGGCATAGAAGATTTTAAATCTTCTTTGTACCTTACGTAGTTTTGTATGTTATATTTCTTCATTTAGTATTTTTATTTCTTGTTTTAACTCATCATTTATATGACGATATATCGTTCTTTTAGACACGTCTAATAATCCAGCTATTCTACCTATACAAATGTGTTTACCAAGATCGTTAAGATCAAGCATACATTGATATATAGCTTCTTCATCAACTCTTGATGATCTACCTATTAACTTACCTACTATGCTAAGTTTTTCGCTTATAGTTAACATACTATAGTCTTTAAATATTACTTTACGTATTTTATTAACAGGAGGTTCGCCACCTATCTTAAAAACATCATCAATCATGTCGTTTAATACTTTTTTACTAATAAAAAATGTTACAAAACCATTATCTTTATTAGCTATAAATTCATAAACATGTGATGGCAATAAACCCTTTTCTTGATTTAAATAATATAGCACTAAAAAATGCCATTTTAAAGACTTGTATGTTGTAATTTTAGCTTTAGTATTAAATAAACTATAATGCTCGTGTGTGCCATTTTCAAAGAACATGTACTTATCGGTTTCAATAGTAGGTACATCATTTATAGGAAATTGCCTATAAACAACACGTCTATCATTTAACCATTTTATATTTCTTTCTTGTGACATTTGCTTATTACTTATTTAACTTATAAGGGCTGTTGTCACAACCCCAAGTATTTCAATCTTCGATTGTATTTTAAAAAAAGCTTTGCTTTTAATTGTGCTAAATGATAATCACCATTTAACGTATGCAAAACTATATCGCTATGCATACTTGCTATTGCTATTTCCAGTTTGTTTTTGTGCGCCTTTTTTCTTCGGCTTTCTGTAAGATTTAATCTTATCGTTAATTCCATTGTAGTTGCTTGATATTAGTTGGTCGTATAATTTTTTGCTCATTTTTTCCTTTTATTAATTGTTTTTCTTGTTCGTAATAATTCCAATAGGCTGACAAACTATCACCTTCCACTTTGTATTCGTCTGGCATACATTGTGGTGGTTCTGTAAAAGTACTGTCCGGTATTCCTAGAGGTAATTGTTTTAAAGGTTCTTTGCATTTAGTTATTGTTAAATGTGTTTTATTGTATCTTTTAGTATATTCTTCGCCAAGGGCTATCATGTGATCATACAACCACATGTATTGCTTTGCGTTCTGTCTACACCATATAGTAGACGGATGATTGTAATGCGCTTTCTTATAAGGTACTTCAACCATTGGGTAATTAAGTTCAGCATAATGATGATGTGCCGTACAAAGCATCTGGGCTGATTCTAAGACCATCTTGACTACATGCTTATTGTATTGTACCTGCGCAGCTTTAACTGGATCAGAATCTAAATAAAATATATTCATTATTCGTAAAATTCTTTTATTGTTTCATTATGGTAACCCATAGCCCTAACTATTTCCATCCATAGTTCATGCAGATCTTCAAGTGTTAAATCTGAATGATCTACTTCTGTAGAGATTTTTTTATCATAATATTTTAACGTTATTTTTAACGGTTCTATTTTATTCATAGTGTTTGTCTAATAATATCATCGCTACTTCTTCACTTATCATATTTTCATTGTATAGTTTCCATATAAGTTTACTCATAGTCCTGATTTTTTTAAGAAATAGTTATAAACTTCTGGTATATGCTTTTTGTAATAAGGTTGTTCTGATGCAACCCATTTTTTAAGCTCTGCTTTAGATTTAAAACCTGCACCATGGTCCCAAAACCCATCAGATCTTTGTATGGTATTAAAACTTGGTTCTATTTCGTCTATAAAGTCACCGACTGTCCAGCCTTCCCATATGTGTTTATCTCTATTTACAATGTCTTGTATTATATTAAAATATCTATCTGCTAATGGATCATTCATAATTTCTAAGTGTTTTAAATAGCGGGTGTCTGTAGGAACCTGCTTTAGTACGTTCGAAGTACGTAAACGTTGCGCGTTCGCCAATATAATCGTGTACATTATTAAGTATATTAGCAAGATCTTTGTAGTTGTAACCTTTACCTGGAGGACAACCAAATTCTACACCTTTGTCATCTTGCATCATAAATTTGCCAAGAGTACCTGTGCGTTTGCCTTTACCTGGCACATAACCTACAATAGTAGCTTCTGCGTCATGAAAATCTTTGAATTTTTGTAAACCATAAGAGCGTTTATTTTGATATTTTGTATCTAAACGCAATATAGAGCCTTCGTAATCTTTTTCTAAAAAACTTTTATGTTTTAGATTAGCGTGGCCATTAGAGGTAACTTGCCATGTTGGAACATACTTTACACAATAAGAATACATGTCACTAACACTTAGGTTTTGCATTCTTTGTGAATAAACATCATTTCCATTAGCATAGTCATAGCAATGAAATTGTACTAATTTTTTAGATTTAGATCGCATATAAGCTGTTGGCTTTTGAGTTCTAACTAATGATATAATTTGTTCGAAGTCGTTACGTAGTTCGTGATTGTATAGTTCACCGTCTAGTATAGCATCTGGATGTTCTGCAAACCAAGGTTTAAGATCTTTTAATATGTGTCTTATATTAAGCCAAGGTTTACCTGTACGTGAATAAGCTATTACTTTTCCTGTTTTGTCAAGCTGTATAACACAGCGTACGCCATCAAGTTTTGGTTGCATAAACACTTTCTCGGACCAGTCGACGGGTTTCTTGCCTACTTTGTATGCGAGCATTGGTTTTATCATAATTTATTTAATTTAGTTTCTATTCTTTTTATTTTATTTTGAATAACGGCACATTTTTGATACTCTTCCTTTTCTAAGTACGAAGACAATAGCGTCATAAGTCTTGCTAATTCAGCTAATAATACTTGTTCTTCGTCTTCATTGGGCGGTACAAATGACAAATCCGCGTGAGCTTTTTCATATAGAATCTGCGCCACGCGTTGTGCTATTTTTTCAATGTCTTTGTCTGTCATATGTTTATTATCATTTTTAGTTCGTATTTAGTTTGTAATGTTTCCAGTCTGTATAATCATATCTTTCAGGTTGAAACCAACCGCTTTTTAATATATCACTTACTTTACTTACAAATACACAAGAATTATTGTACTGATTCCAGCACGTTATCCACACGTCTGGCTTACCTGTCCATATTACATAAGTATATTGGTGATCTATATTCTCATGAGAAGGGTATAAATATTGTGAATTGTAATGAAAGTCTTTAACTAAGTGTGATGCTATTCTTGATCCATCACCAAATTTAGTAAAACCTTCATCTTCTTGCATGTGTTTAACCCAATTAGCCAGTTCTATAGCTCTATATTCAGGATAACCATCGTGATGTAAATACATATTTACATGGCTTTTGTCACTGACAACGCTTGGATTACAAGCAAAACCTAGGTCATTATCTTCCGCAGCCGACCTTGGGACTACCATAGTTACATTTCTTGTACTCATATTATTTTAATTAGGTGCGCAGGGTGGATTCGAACCACCGACCTCTAGCTTATGAAGCTAGCGAGCTACCAACTGCTCTACCGCGCAATTTTTTAGTCTAGTAAGACCATATAGGCATTTATATTATTTTTCTGAAACCAACGTAGTGCTTTTTGAAAGTCGTTTATTAGGCTTTTGTCTTCTAGTCCCATTTCGAAAATAGCTTGTGTGCCCATTATAAAATCATAAATGGATAACTCTAGTCCGTTTAGATAAAAATCTTCTTTTGAAAAAGGATTTGTTACTGTTTCTCCTTTTGTGTATATTTCTCCATTGAACCATTTTGGTATTTCTTGTTTAATTTTCTGTTGTTTCGTATTCATAACCTTCTTCTATTAATTCGTTTTCTACTTCTTGTTTAATGTCGTTAGCATATTCTTCGTAAATGCTTATTACTGCATCTTGTACGTAGTCAGCATCTAAGTCGTCTACATATATCAAATCATGATGGTCAGTCATAGCCTCAGCTAGTCTGTCTGACAATTCGTTTTCATAGTAATGTACATCTTCATTAATACACACATTTCTACCATCACCGTAAGTAGCAACAAACACTTCATAACCGTCTGCTGTAGTTTCTGTGTATATAGAATAGTCTGGTGTTTTATTCCAAGAGTCTGTTAATTCAAAATCGAAGTGTTCTTGTATTACTTTAAGTGCTTGATTGTGCTCAATATCAAAATCTACACCTTTAGCTTCTAATCTTTTGTCGATTAGTTCTTCTGTTATTATCTTACTCATACTCTTTAGATATTAAAATGTTATCGCCATACTTAAAATCCCACGCTGTGACTCTCAAAATCTCAAGGTTAGAAAATGTATATAACGAGCTAACGTCGCTAATTTTTAAGTCACTATAAAATGTAGTGTTTGAAAAAGCCTTGACTATAGAGTCAATACTTCCTTTGTATTTGTCGTTTTCAGAGGAATGTAACGCCTCTTTGATTTCAGGCTTTAGCCTTTCATAAATTGTTAGTCTGCTCATAATTGTTTATAGTTTTTAAGATAATAATTTAACATATACACCATTCTAGTTAGTGGATTATGTATCAACGCTCTAGCATTGCCTACAAATTCTTTAACAGTAACTTCATTATCGCTGTTAAGCCACACATATCTTTGATTTTGTTTATATTGTGGATTGATTTGGTAAGCTCTATCACCGCCGTTTTGTTTTCTAACCATACCTGATTCAAACGTAGCTAGTCTTAATCTTGGTAGATCTTTTAAGTTGTGTTTTTTGTACTTAAACCACTCTAGTCTTTGTTTAGAGTATGCAGGTACTGGAAATTCAAACTCTCTTGTACCGTTTTTAGCTTGCCTTTGAGTAGTTACTTCCTTGATGTTGTGCTCTACTAATAACCTACGTGCGTAGGAATCTTCGAGCATTTGACGTTCTTGTCGCCACGTGTACTGATTTGTCATAGTTTTAATTTATTATATTATCATTTGTAATTCGTATTTATTTTGTATACTCTATAATTTCTTTACACGCTTTTATAACGTCTTCAAAGTATTCATCGTCTAAGTAATCAGGATCTTCATTACCTGCAGCGTGTGAGTATTTGATAGTATCTATCAACTCTTCTAATTGTTCATAAAGGTTTTCCATAGTTATTTTATTTTAAGTTCGTAAGGTGTATTTGCACGGTATGCTTCTTCAAACTCTTTAGTTATATCGCTTTCAAACTTTTTAAAAGTATCGTTACCGTATAGTTTTTCGTATAGTTCTTTAAACCCTACATATCTACAATACTTACCGTTGATCTCGTATGATAGCTCTATATCATTTATTTCGTGATTATAAACTTTTCTTTTGTTGTTTAAACCAACGTAACTCCACACTGTTGCATTTACTTTAAATAGATTTAAGTCTTTAGTGAATCCAGTACTCATACTGTAATTCTTGTCTTCAAATGTTTTGGTTATTTTACTCATAGTTTTATTTTAAATTAGTAATATTTTAACAGTAGGCATTGCGACTCGGTAACGCTGCACCCTTCTTGTCCAGGCTTGGTACCTACTGTTATTTAGTGGAGGTGGAGAGATTCGAACTCTCTTCCGTAATAGTTCCATATAGGCTTTCTATCACGTCAATACCAGGTCACCCCCATATGTGCAGTCATTTCCTAAGCGCGTTGCACCACTGTCGTTAGATGTGTACGACTTCTTGACCGGTGCGCGTCTTTGTTATTTATTCGCTGCACATTTGTAACTAGTGAGGATTCGAACCTCATACCCGTCGGTAGCCATAGTCATTATATGCTCGTGAAGACGTTTACATATTTCAGTACTAAACCTGACCTAGTTGCCAGTGTCATCGGGAATGCCCGCTTATTCACCATCGGTTTTCGTTTTTTATAGAGCCATATACCGTAAAACTCTTTTAGTAACTAGTTGAGGAATCGAACCTCAATACCCGTCAGTAGTATGCGCACCACGATCGAGCTAATGCCCCGGTAATCGCAACCATACCTAGTTTCCGCTAGAATCGGCCTCTGAGAACAACCGCAGAATTTATCGTCGCGATTGCCCTCCTGCCTCGTCATCTAGCTACTAGCAATTCGCTTATGTAATTTAGGTACCATTTGTCGTGGTATCTTTACAGCATTCGCCCACCTAAATCCTAATTAAGCTACTCGTCTAGCTATTAACTACTCGCGGAGTTCATAACGATCCCTCACCCGTCCGTAGCTACTTACGTCGCCAAGCTCTGTGCACTGATGCACTTACTTCTTGACTGACGATTTGTATTGTATTGCCTGTCTTATGGTTTATTATAGGTATATAACTATAATCTTGAACTGTGCTACAAGGAACACACGATTTATAACCATAATTTACTCTGATAGGATGCACTACTGTGCCGCATTTACAATACATAGTTTTATTTTTATTTGTTACATCTATATTATCAACAATAGTTCGTATTATGTTTGTAATAACTTATTTAAAGCAACATTTATTACATATTCTTTCATTCTTTGATAGTCATCACCGTCAAATGGTTGGTCAGCTAGTTGCCAATCAACACTGTCTTCAATGATTTCTTTCATATGATCCGCTACACCTTGTGCAATAGAATCTAGCTCTTTCATTTTACTCATATGTTTATTTCTTTTTTTATAAATTTTAGCGCAGTTATATAACCTAATTGCACTGCCATTTGTGTTAACAAGTAATCCATAGAACCTTGATTTGCTTTTGCAAAAGCGTCTAAAGACTCTCTATCTTTTGGAGTTGCTACTATGCCTCTATCAAACATTTTTAACTCTTTGTCTATTATTTCGTCTATTTTACTCATTTTATTTAAATTTATTTGCTACTTCGTATATTTCTTGCCGATCAACTTTGTCCAGGTTTTCGGTTTGGATAGCGTATTGTTTCAGTGCATAGTGTATAAATATACAGTCGCTTTCTGTTAGTTTAAGTGTTTTCATTTAATCTTGTTCTAATAGTTCATATATTTCGCTCAGTGTCATTTCGTCCACTTCACATTTCTTATAATTCTGTTGTACCCACCATTTAGACCACGCTAAATCCCATGGGTTAGTTGCTTTAGTTTCCACGTTGTATGAATTCTTTGCTAGTTACCATCCATTCACAGTTGTTTATACTGTGTCCTGCTAGTTCTAAGAACTGCTCGCAAGACTGTGTTTCAGGATTCCATTTATTTCCTTCGTTACATAACACGCTAATGTCATATCTATATGGTGTAGCGTCTTCATAGTCTAGTAAGAATATATATTTAACTGGTTTTACTTCTACCACTTCTGTAAACTCTTCTTGCATCTCGTGCCACTTTTTTATTGTATCGCTCATGTTTTTACTATTTCTATTAATTGTTTTACTGAATATTCTTTACTTGTTTCGCGCCACATACGGTTGTGAGTGAACTTTCTAGCTTTTGGGAAACTAGATTTCTGTCTTGTTACAACTTTGTTGTACTCTGCGTCAGTTAGTCCACTACACGTTCCGTTGAGTAGAGTTAGACGTCTATGCCCGTCTGCTCTGATTTTTTTCTGCGCTTTGGCATAGGCTAGAAGCTCTTTCATGTTAGTTGGATTAGACATAAGACCAGATTGTAGGTTTATATTCGATATAAGTTAAGCCTTGGTAGTTAAACCACGAGTTAATACCTTCTTGGTCTTTGTCTTCATTGTAGATGAAAGCAAATCTGTTTGGTAATTCGCCAACATTATAACCTTTATAAGTTATGTTGTTTAATTTGATAGTAGTTTTGTTTACTTTTTTGATTATATTTTGCATAGTTTAATTTATTATATTATCAATAGTTAATCGTATTTTGTATGTATTATAGTACGGATTTATCTGTACCTTGAAATGCTTTATGAGCATTGTGAGTAGCATAATTAGATATTCCTTGTCTGAATTGCCATTCACGCTTACGATATTCGTAGTCAGTACACCATTTGTACATAGCTATACTTGAAGTACAAGGTTTGTACTTAGTTTCAAACTTTTTTATTTGATTTAGTTTATCAGTGATTAGACCTTTAGCGTCTAACTCTTTAAATTTAGTATCTTGAAATTGCATAGTATTATTTTAAATTAGTTTGTTGATAGAATTTAATTTTATTTTCTACTTGTTCACGAGTAATCTCGCCTTCAAGTTGCATGAGCACGTATCCGCTCACGTCGATTTGCTTACCGTTCTGGCATGTTAGTATAAATTGCATAGTATTATTTTATTATTAGTTATTAGTAGACATTGGCGGAATCGAACCGCCTCACAAAGTAGAGCTCGCGTAGTCAAAATGCAGAGTGAAACCGTTATGTATTTTAGTAGAAATCGTAGTAGATATCCATAACTTTAGACTTTTGCTCGTCAGTTAATTTAGTGTAATGTTTGTCGTAGAGATTCCACGAGATTTTTAGTAATGTATAAGAGAATGTTGACATAGTTATATTTTTTATTAGTTATTAATTAGTAACAACAGAAACAATAGTGCTTATTTTGAATTTGCTAGTTGTTATTGTCTCTGTGTTACATTTATATTATCGATTTTGAGTCGTATTTAGTTTGTATTGGTTTTTCGTAGTTCTCATCATTGAGCGTTCCAAAGAGTAGCTCGTCAAAATATTCTTCACGAGCTATAAATCTCTGCTGTAGTTTGCTATAATAACTTTTCATTAGTAGCAGATTTGACATTTAATAGAATCCATCGCTGAATAATCAACTTGACCTGTTATCATCATAAAGATGAAGAAGGCAATTCCGCCAAACGCTAATGGCATTAGTAAACCGAAAGCTATTACTTCCGCTACCACTTCTGTTAATGGTTTTGATTTTACATATTTAGTTACTGCAGGAATAAATCCTCTGAATTTGAAATTTGACATAGTTATAATTTAGTTATTAGTTGCCATAGTGTGAATCGAACACACTCGAGTACCATAATGACACTGCTGTTTTCAACATTGTTTAGACAGGTGATGTACACAGCTTAACGCGCCTGTATAATATCCAGTTTAGTCTGTTGCCTACTCGGTTCGGATAGTCACCGTTTGGTAAAGAAGTAGTAGTTATACTACCTCTTTATCCCTTAGTACAACTGGAACGCTAGTTGAAGAAGTATACGAACCATATTTGTTGAAGCAATTTATAGAAGATAATTTATCTTTCATTAGTTCATATACAATATCATGATTGTAAGTGAAAGTTTTTCCTGATTTAAATTCTACATTGATAGTAGTATTTTTGCCGATTAAAGATTTTCTGATGACGAATCTTTTTGAAGTAATTGAATTTTGCATAGTTAAAAGTATTTATTATTATTATTAGTTTTTATTAGTTACATTATTATTATCATTATGTATTCGTATTATGTTTGTAATTATTTATTTTGTTTTATAAATTGTGAAATTATATTTTCTAATTCAAGTTGTTGTGGTGGTGTAATGTCACCAGTTTCTAAATTAAAGTCATCACATATTGAAGTGAAGTCGATGTATTGTAGTAATTCCATATTCTTATTGTTATTAGTTTTTATTAGTTACATTTATATTATCATTATAACTTCGTATTAAGTATGTAAAATAGTTTAGTAGTAGAAGATGACAAGATGTCATACCACTATGTCACTATGTCACTAACAATAGTATATTATATATATGACGTAATGTCATGACAATCAGTCATATGTGTCATGTCAATGTGTCATACACCTAAATCTCACAAGGAAAAGACGAGCTAGACAGGATAATAGGTATGAAATCTAGGTAGAAAAGTCTAAACCCCCCGCTCGGGGGCCTGGAAAGTCGTATATATGACATGGAAAATCCTGAAACGGACGCGGACCCGTAAATTTGAAACCCGTTTTCCCTAGAGAAAAAGAAAGCGAGGATAGGGGGCAACACCATACCCCTATATTTGTAACAACTTTTTTAAAAACAGTGACATAAGCCTTATAATATAGATAAGTAACACCCTATTGTCACACTTTATGTAAAAACACTTCAAAACCTGTAATGATATAGACTAAAGAAAACAAATAAAAACTAACTAAATGTCTATACTGCAAAGCTATCCAAAAGGTACACCTAAAAAAGGAGACTATATAATAGGTACATCTATACCTACGGCTGGTTCTGATGAAATGCCAACTACTAGAAACTTTAGTGTATCTAGTATTGCAACATTCGCTACCGAAAACTACGTGGAGGTAACAAAAACCTTAAGTAATGCAGAATGGCTAGCATTAGCAACCACAGCAATAACTGTTGTACCGGCTCAAGCGGGGACAACAATTATAACACAAGCTTATCTAACAGTGCTAGGTTACCCAACAAATCCTAGCACAACAATGAATTGGAGTGCTGATCTTGTTTTAGGAGCACAAGCTTCTTATGCTAATATAAATGCAGATTCTATACAAGCTAAGATACCTGCTTCTTTTGGCGACACCGATACTTTGGGACAAATTGATGTATTTGCTTTAAAAGCTACAACTCCTAAGCTAAACAGTCCTATAACTTTTGGTGTAATTGATTCAGCTACAATTCAGGGGACTGGATTTGTTTCTATAACAGTAAGATACCAAGTAATATAAAAACACATGGCTAGAATAAGTTCGTATCCGTTCGATACAACTGTCACAGATAATGACGCATGGATAGGAACTAACGCGGCAAACAGACAGACAAAGCAATTCACTGCATCGGCAGTAGCTACTTATCTTAATATTAACGCTAAAGTTAATATAGGGGGTCAAATGTCATTTAAGTGGTCTGACACCCAAAACGGTGGAGCAGGTACTATATCTAAAACCGGTGGTGGTGGATCTGGAACGGGGCTTAATACTTTAACACAAGTAAGAATATCTATAACAGAACTAAATGGTCAGAATGTAGTTAAGTTTTTAGAGTATATAACAGGTAAACCTATATTACTAGGTCAAGGTGATCAGATAAGTCAGTTTGGTAATTATACATTAGACACTTACACTGTAGATCCTGCAGATCCTTTTTATTATATAGCTGATTTAACCTACATCGGAGGTAATGGAGTTATTGCTCCACAAGGAACTCAATATACATTGATACACTTTGACATACAAGGTGGAGATGTAAATTTAAAACAAAATTTTACCTCATCAATACAATGGGTTATAAACAATACAACAGGTAAGGCAGAACCTTCAGTAACTTTGACTGATAACTCAAATCCTCCAAAAGAAATAAAAGGGTGTATAACATACACAAACGCAACGACAATAACAGTCGATTTTGATAAAACAGTAGCAGGATCGTCAATACTAAATTAACAATATAAAAAAAATAAACTATGCCTATTAATTACTACTGCGCCATTGCAATGAATGGCTCTGATATTGAAATGAACCGTAATGAGCTTTTGCTTCCGGTCATAGACAATGAAACCTCTGCACCAGCGACAGGTAGTGAGGTAGAAGGTCAAATGTATTACAACACCACCACCAACATTATGTATTTCTATAATGGAAGCGCGTGGGTTGAAATGGACGGAACTGGTTCAGGTGTATCTTCATTAGCTGGAGGAACGTCTACATATATAACAAATTCAGTTAACGTGTCCACCGGTGCTGTTACTTTAACTAGTACATTAGCTGGAGGATCTGGAACTAGCACTGAATTCTATAGAGGTGATGGCACATGGGCAACTCCTGCTGGAGCATATACTTCATGGACGCTAGATGGAGACACTGGAACACCTCAAGCAATAGCTGATGGAAATACAGCTTCTTTTGTTGGTGGTACAGGTATTGATACAGCTGTTAGTGCAACAGATACTTTAACAATAACAAACACAGGTGTAACTAGCATTGCCGCAGGTACTGGTATTTCTGTAAGCGGCTCTACAGGCGCGGTTACAGTTACAAACACCGTAGCTAATACAACTTCTTTAGGTATTGCAAATTCTGGTGGAACCGAGCAGTTCACAGTTACTGATACGGTAGATTTACAGTTTGCTGCTTCAGGTGGCGCGAGTGTTGCTTTTGATTCTACAAATAAAAGAGTAACATATACAGCACCATCTAATACAAATGAAACATATACATTACCAGTTGCTGCAGGCGGTGCTAATTCTGCTGTTCTTAATTTAACAGCTGGTGGTACTGGTTCTGGTATCAAGTCTGCCGTAACAATAAACGGTACGGCTAGCCAAATAGCTGTTTCAGAATCTGCTGGAAATAATGGTAGTGTTACTATTGGTTTACCAACAGATGTAGTAATTGCTGGAGACTTGACAGTTTCAGGTGGAGATATCACATTAGGCGGAACAGGACGTATTCAAGGTATTGACACAGTTAGCGCTGGAACAGATGCTGCTTCTAAAGCTTATGTAGATGGACTTGTAACTGGAGGCTTAACTTTCAAAGACGGCTTTAATGCTGGATCCGGTGCAATAGATGGTGGCGGTAACCTTACAACAGGTGGTTCAAGAGTAGCAATATCAGTCGGTGATTACTATGTGGTAACAACCTCTGGTAGTTTTTATGGATCAGTACAATTAGATGATGGAGATTCCGTAATATGTAAACAAGATGCAGCCGCAGGAACATCTGATATAAATGACTGGGTTATTGTTCAGTCTGATGAAGGTGTTAGTCAATTTAGTTCTGGTAATGCGGTATCCGCTTCTACTGGTCAAGCAATAACTTCTCAAACTGCTTCAGTTGGATCTGTATCAGTTCAATCATTTGGTTATAATGGTGGTTCTAATGTAGGTCACGTTCCAAGCGGTGGTTCAAACAGTACGTTTTTACGTGGAGATGGTACTTGGGTAACACCTACAAATTCAGGTGGTACTATAACTAGCATTGATATAACAGAAACAGGTACCGCACTTACTATCACGGAAACTGGAACTGCTACTGATCCTGACTTTAACATATCAGGAGCCGGTACATCTTCTCAAGTTGTTCTTGGTGATTTAACTTTAGGAACTCTACCAGTGTCTGGCGTAACAAGTGTAAACTTTAAAACCGACGGTACTGCTTTAAATGTAGCCTCAAACACAATCACAGGAAGTGGCACAATGACCGGTGTATGGCAAGGAACTACATCTCAATATGTAAATGGTGAGGGTGATTTAATTACTTTCCCAACAATACCACAAGGTGATGTAACAGGCGTTACAGCTTCTACAACTAATGACGAAAAGGGTATTATAGTAGCCTCTTCATCAGGACCAGTTCCTGTTGTTGGTCTTGACATTAAAGGTCAAACAAACTTAGCTTCTGCGCCCGCTACTAATGATGAGTTAATAATTTATGATACTTCAACCGACACAAACAAAGCGGTAACCGTAGCAAACCTTGCAGCCGCAACTCACGATGCTAATTCGTACGCAGCTACTATAACTGGGTTTGGAACAATAACTCATAACTTAGGATCTTATGATGTAATAGTACAACTATACAATGCTACTAATTATGAAACAATATATGCTTGTGTAGATAGAACTTCTACAAATCAAGTTGGTATATCAGGTAATAGCTTTCCTGCTGGAAACATTAGAGTTTTAGTAAGTAAGGTTATTGCGTAGTAATAATCTAATCAAATTTAATTAATAAATAAACTAAATATAAATGGCTATAGAAACATACTGTAATCAAATTATAAACGCAAACTTAACCTTAGGATCTTCTGATTCTCAGGGAAAATTAATTTTTGACACTGGCGGTTTTGATGTAGGTGAAATTGAAGTAGGTTCATTCCAAGCAATGTATGTTGATGCACAAGACGGTCTTTTTGAGCTAATGAGTGGTACAAGTGACCAGAACCATGTTATTACAGGTAGGATGGGGGGAGAGGTTGAGTTAAATTACGAAGGATCAACAAAACTTGGGACAAAAAATTATGGTATACTTATATCAGGCGAATTAAATATTTCCACAATAAACAACGTATCTACAGACACTGATAAGTTTTTAGTTTCTGATAGCGGTGTAATTAAATATAGAACTGGTGCAGAGGTAAGAACTGACATTGGCGCAATAGGAGGTTCAGGAACAACTAACTTTATACCAATGTTCACCCCTAATGGAACTACGTTGGGAAATTCTGCTATGAGTCAGGCGAATATAGGTACAGGAACCGCTAAAAGAATAACAGTAACTGGTGCAAGAATGACCATTACAGGTAACGGTGGTGATGCTGATGGGGGAACTTTAAATCTTAGTTCTAATAGTGCAAGATTGGGAATTTGTACTGATGCTTATCCTGGCTCTATTACACAACCGGAAGCATCATTGGATGTAGGAAAGAATGCAAGAGTAAGAGGATCTTTAAATGTAGGTCCTACTACGGAACAATATTTGTTTGTTAGTACAACAGGAGACACTCCTGTTGGATATGTAAAAATGGGTTACTATGGATCCGGTGTTGAATGGGGGTCGTCTACATCTACCACAAGAACTCCTCAGTACTCAACGGGTTTTGGTAGTGGTGGTAAAGTAGTTGAAGATGCAAGGTATTATACTTTTAAAATTTCATTTGCCAATATGGCTACTATAGACACAACTCCTAGAGTGTTAATAGCACAAGATACCGGACCTTACACTTACATAGTGGAGGACTTCTATGTATTTCAAGACAACGATACTGCTGGAGCTTCAGCGCCAACCTTCAATGCTGATTTGAGACTTGATTATAAATGGACGCCAGCAGTCGGTACTGTAAGAACGAGTACCGCTTGGGTGGTTCCACAAGCTACAATCAATGCTGCAAACACAAGAAGAACGGTTATGCAAGGAGTTTCAGCAGGTGCTTTAAGTGTATCAGGCGGAGGACTACAAGAGGGTTCTGGTACTGCATACGCAAGGGCGTCTGTAATACTAACGGCTAGCTCGGTTAGTGCAGGTAGTAGCTCGGGAGATTACTATTTAAGATTAAAAGTTAAAAAAATAAACATTAATAATGATATTCTTAATAACACTGAAATAATTACAATAACATAGTTAAAGTAAAAACAACACCAAACAAGTGATAATATAAATATACCTGCTCGGTGAGAGCAATAACCAATGTCTAATTTAAAACCAAAACCAATGACATTTTATTACGAGACTAATTCGTGGACTAGTCAACCGCAACCAGATGAAAACCAAATTAAACTATGGAACCATATAGCCGACAAAGCTAACTGGCGTATAGTTCAATTACCAAACGGTTACTACCAAACAGAATACCAAGATCTTCGAAACGAAGAGACCTGGAAGGATGTAACTCGGCGAGAAACAATGGAAGCTGCCGAGACTTCAATAGATAAGACAATAGAACACTACAAAAAGAAAGTTGAATTTTTAAACGGACCTAAGGTAGTAAAAACTTTTAAATAAAATAAATTAAATTAAATCTAATTAAATCATGGCTGATGCTATAGTAAAAAATCTTAGTTTTGGAGACGAAGCTAAAGATAAAATATTTAAAGGAATTGAACAACTCACAAACGCTGTTAGCTCCACACTTGGAGCTAGCGGTAAATGTGTTATAATGGAAGATGACCAGGGTAATCCTGTCATAACAAAAGATGGTGTTACTGTCGCGAACTGCATAACACTGCACGATCCAATAGAAAATATGGGTGCAACTTTATTAAAAGGTGCAGCTAGAAAAACAGTTAACGAAGCTGGTGATGGAACAACCACAGCTACCGTGTTAGCTCACGCTATACTGAGTGAAGCTCGTAGTAAAGACATAAACACTAGAGAGCTAAAAGAAGGTATAAATAAAGCTGTTGATAAAGTTGTTAAATATTTAGAATCAATAAGTATACCTGTCAAAGGTGACATGATAGACGATATAGCAACTATATCAACCAACAATGATAAAGTTCTAGGTAAGTTAATAGGTGATGCTTTTAGAGAAGTAGGTGAAACAGGGATTGTGACACTTGGTGTTTCTGAAAATGGAATAACAGAAACAGAGATAGTAGATGGTATAGAATACTACAAAGGTTATTGCCATCAAAACTTTATAACTGATAAAGAAAAAGGCACGGCAGAACTAGATAAACCGCTGGTTTTAATAATGGAATCAAAAGTAGAATCTATTAGACAAATACAACCTGTGTTAGAACATGTAATAAAAAACAACAAACCATTACTTTTAATAGGCGAAGTTGATCCTACTGTTCTTTCTGCTTTGGTAATGAATAAAATGAAGGGTAATATTAAAGTAAATGTTGTAGACCCTCCAGCGTATGGCTTACGCAAAAAAGAAATACTAAATGATTTAGCTTTGCTTACAAACTCAACTATAATAAATGAGGACTTAGGCGATGATTTAAATGCAATACAAATAGATTATTTAGGTGAATGTGTAAAGTCAGTTTCTCAAGAAAATCAAACAGTAATTCAAGTAGAAGAAATACCTGATGAAGCTAAAGATTTTATAGAAAAAATTAAAAAAGATTTAAAAAAGAAAAACCCTGCACACGTTGTTGTTAATTTAGAAAGAAGATTAGCTACATTAAGTGCTAAAGTGGCTATAGTAAAAGTAGGCGCTTTTTCTGATGTAGAATTAAAAGAAAAAACAGATAGGGTCGAAGACGCTATATGTGCTACAAAAGCCGCTATAAAACAAGGTATAGTACCAGGAGGTGGTATTGCTTTATTAAATGCTTCGTCAATAATAAAACCTAAAACAAAAGGTCAAAAAGTGTTGTTAGAAGCTATAAAGTCACCTTTTAAAACTATACTTAAAAACGCTAATATTAAAGAACCTGATTTTAATAAAAATGATGGTACTGGATTAAACGTGGTTACAGGAAAAATGGTAAATATGGTTGAGTCAGGGATTATTGATCCTTTGCTCGTAACTAAAAGCGCTTTAATTAACGCGGCTTCTGTGGCAACAACTATCCTTTCTACTGATTGTGTAATTAATAATATGAGAATAGATGAAAGCGCTAGGTAGAAATTTAATTATAGAAAAGCTAGAAGATCAAATTCAAGAAACAGATGGTGGGTTGCTTTTAGCAGAAATACATAGAGATGACATTAGGTACTTAAAAGCTAAAATCATAAGCTTAGGTAATGATGTTGAAGGTGTTAAAAAAGAAGATATTATATTTTATGATAAACATGCAGGTCATAAGATACAGAATAATAAAAAAATATATCACGTTATTAAGTCAACGGACGTGGTCGTTGTTTTGTGAAAAAGCTAGAAGCAGGAGATTTAAAAAATCTTAATCTGCTAAAACATTATCGAATAATACGTAAATGGGCTTCCAAAAACAACGATCTAAATGAAGCAGATTTAGAACTATTGATATATTTAGATTGTATAGACTTGTTTACAAAAAAAGATTTTGAAGCAGGTTCTTACTCTTACAGTTGGGATAATAGAAGATGGAGTAGATTAATAAAGGGCGAATGGATTTCTGTTTGGAGACAGAGAAATAGAACAACTCAAAAGTACAACATATACAAAGTTTCTTTTAAAGGTAAACAGCTTATTAAAAGAATATATCGCATAATGCTAGGTGAAGATGATATACCTATTAGTAAAAGGCGAAACAAGATTATAAAAGGAAATTCATATATAGATAAGGTTTTAACTAAATCTATATATAACGTTAATAAAGATAAAAGCAGATAAATGAGTACAACAGCAGCAAGTGCAGCGGCGGGATCAAGAATCTCAGGTAGTAGATCTGGAGGAATAGTTAGCGCTATTGGTGGTGGAAATCCAGCTAATCTAGCCGCTTTAGGATTAAATAATCAACAAGCTGTTGGTGCAGCGCCAGAGCCAGAATCAACTGACCCAAGTTACTTATCTGATGCTAATTCAGCTTATAGTGATGCTTATTCTGCAATGATGGATAATAAAGGGCCAGGTGGAAGAGCGAACGCTCAGTCAGCTGGTTTAATGGATGCTTTTAATTCTGCTAAAGAAGCGAGAGACGCGGCTAGACTAAGATTTAAATCAGAAGAAGCAGGTATGTCTCCAGAGGAATACAGTCAAGATCAAGTGTCTCAGTATGGTGGAGGTTATGGAAGAAGATTAGGTATTGGTAATATGATGTCTCAATATGGCAATATTAGAAATGGTGTTAACGCAACTCAAAACCAACTAGTATCAGACGCACAGCAATCTTATACAGATAATCCTAGTGAACAAGAAACTTCTGAATCTAAATTAAGAAACCCTTTAGGGCAAGAATTACAACCTATGAATGCTGTAGGTTTTAAAAATAGTGCTATAACAAACGCTGGAGAAATGTTTGGTCAATCTTACGGAGGATTGTTTGCTGGAGCTGCTAAAAAATATAAATGACCTACACACTGTAACGTAGACACAATGCATACTATGTATTGGAACGATATGAGAAAAAGAAATAAATAAATAAATAAAAATAATTATGGACCACAAAAAATACGATCCAGCAATGGAAAAATTAAAACCAGGACAAAAAGTTGGTGTAGTAGGTGAATCTCATATATGGGACGGGCCTTTAAATCAAGAAGGCAGAGTTCATGGTCAAGGAGCTAGTAATGGAATAACAGGTATGCAAATACTTAAGGCTCCTGTTAAATATAAAGGAATCAATCCAGTTCTTTGCGCACAAGGCAGAGTTGGAGAATTATAAAAAACAAAAAAATGAGTACATACAATTCATCGGTAAGTGTTATCCTCAGCGACACTATTAATATACCTCAACCTGGGGTTATAGCTAGTGGTACAAACACAGGGGCTACAAATCAATTAATTGATGCTGGTAGTGATTTTTTACCAGCAGTAACTAACCCTCTGGGATATGTTATATCTGGAGGAGACGTAGTATACACTAATGGCGAGATATTTACCGTGGTAAGTGTGGACGATGCAAATACGATAACGTTAAGTGGTAGTCCCACTCAAGCTGCTACGTATGAAATATATAAAAGTAACGCTGCTAATATTAGTGATGGTTACTCTTTATATTTTGGAACAACAGGTAATGTTGTTGTTGAAGATGTTTCTGGTAATCAAGTTACTTTAAATAATGTAGTTGCTGGAAAAGTAATAGATCTACTGGTGGTTAAAGTGTTATCAACTGGATCAACTGCTTTAACTGATATAGTAGCTTTACAAAACATATAGTTATGGCAAACATTCTAATGAACAGATTAGGTGCTGCTAAGGCCGGTAAAGGTTGCGCAGAGTCAGAGGGTGGAAGTGGTTGCGTTGTAAAGCGTGGCGATAAATACGTTATTTTAAATAATAAAAAAGGTGGTGTTTGGAAATCAGGTTTTTCTTCTGCTGAAGAAGCTAAGAAGATGCTTTCGGCATATCACGCAAATTCATAACTATGGGATACAATCACAAAGGACATTACGGTCATTACAGCGGAAACGCAAAGCACTCAAAGCATCACATGGTTAATTCATGGGAAGAAGAAGATGTAGCAAGAGGTAGAAAAGAAATGGCAGAAGGCCACGAAGGACACGCTGAGGCGTTGTTTGATGATGCACATGGTAGTTATAATTATGATGGACATAATTCTACTGGCGCTGAACATTATGGAGCTGCTAAGACAGTTAGCTGGAAATATGGAGACGCTACGTACTCAGGTGAATTAATACCTAGCAAAGAAACATCTACACATAGATATGCTAGAACACATAACGGTAAAATAAAATCCTTACCGAAAAATAAATAAACAGAGTAAACTGATAAATCAAAAAAAACAACCAAACCAGGCTTAACAGCCACAAAACAAAAACAAATGTCAAAATTTTTAAAATTCAACATTGTTGACTCAGCAGCACCATTAACACAAGGATCTGAATTAGTCAACGTAGATCAAATCCAAAGCGTATCATACGTAGCAGGAACAGGAGTGTTATCACTTGTATTAGAAGGCGCTGTAAGTACTCAAGCAGGATACGCTATTGCTAACGATGGTTCTGCAACTGTACCAGCTGCGGTTTTAAGTCAAAGAGTAATAAATATTACTGTAACAACAACTAAAGATGGAACCGCCGGTGTTCCAACTATAGTTAATGGAAGCAAGTCACCGCAAAAAGCTGTATACGCTGCATTAACTGCTAATCCAGGAGGTGTACAATCAACTGTTCAATTAGGACTTGACGAAGCTGCTACTCCAGTGCAAATGTATTTTTCTGACTTTGCAATTGCAACAGAAGCAATATAATAAATGGAATCCAAAGGATTAGGCGATAGCATTGCTAAATTCACTAACAAAACAGGTATTAAGACCGTTGTAGATAAAATATCAGACGGTCTTAACATACCTTGTGGTTGTGATAAAAGACAATCATGGTTTAATAAAAAA
>Ga0233412_10000171_pt1 | contig 37366 bp, 33 predicted proteins | sample Na_anoxic_4_MG_FD_180667 | JGI IMG/M metagenome (GOLD analysis project Ga0233412, IMG submission 180667) | Seawater microbial communities from Saanich Inlet, British Columbia, Canada - Na_anoxic_4_MG | ecosystem: Environmental > Aquatic > Marine > Inlet | place: Canada: British Columbia... | reverse complement strand
TGCTGCTGGTGCTGCTGGTGCTGGTGCTACTGCTTCTGCTGCTTCTGGTGCTGCAATAATATCTTTTACTTCTTCTACAACTGGGGTTGTAACTTTCTTAGTTGCAGATTTCTTAGTTGCAGATTTCTTAGTTGCTGCTGGCTTTTTCTTACTAGCTGCTGACTTTTTTACTAATGGCTTCTTAGATGTTGTTGACTTCTTAGATGCGACTGGCTTCTTTGTAGCTTTATTGCTACTTGTTTTTGATGTTGACTTTGCTTTTACCATTTTATAATAATATTAGTTGAATATATCTTTAAATACTTTTAAATTTTCATACCATAATATCGTAATAAATATTATTATTTTTTTTAAAATAATAATATTTATGATATTTAAACGAATTTTTTATAAATTTAAATAAATTTTAACATAATATTTTATATTGAATATTTTTATATACTAATATATTAGTAATATGGATGAAAAAAGAACAAATGATAATCATTCAAACATAAAAATTGATCAAAAAAAAATAAATGAAATAACAAATATGGTATTATATGTAGTATTATCTATTATTTCAGTCATAGGTTTAATTATTTTTAATGACAATGAGATAGCTACAAAAGTTTTAACTATACTGGTAATATTTTTTGTTATTATGTTTTATAGTAGTACTTTTAAAAATATATGTGAATATTTTTATAAACAACCTAATAAATTAAAAGGAATAATCATAACATGTATAATATTATTATTTGGATTTATATATTTTTATATTGACCAGACATACACACTTAGTATGGATACTATTGGCTATATTTTACTAGCATTAATAGCTTTTATTATAATAGGTCCATTTTTATATAATTTACTTACTGGTAAATATTCTATAGAAAATGTTTTTAAAACTATTGTTTTAATTGGATTATCAGTTTTTGTTATATTTTTTTCTAGAGAAATATTAAATAATGAATCAATGGCAGCATTATATAAATTTTTAGGTGGAAGTGCAGTCGCTGGCATAGTAATTTTTTTGACACTGAAATTTGGATTATTAAATAAATTAGGTGATTTTGCCTTAGCAATTTATAGTACATTTATTTGCATATGGTCAACAATGTTTATTCCAGATTTAACTACTTATTTATTCTCATCATTTGTATCTAATAATTTAGTTAATTTTATGAATAATTTTATGACTCTTTTAATAATTAATTTAACAATTGTAGTTAATTTTCTATATTATGTTCAAGATCCATTCACTATATTAAAATTATTAATAATTATTGTATCAATTGGTATTTTTTCATTAGGAATGGCTATGTATTGGGCACCAGATTTATGTGCTATTGATGAAACTATTTCATATGAGACAGGATGGTCAACATCAAAAATAATTGGAATAACTTTATTTGTTTTATCTTTATTTCTAGTTAGAAATATATACAAAAGTATCCAATATGTTAATATTAATAATGGTTTAGCTTCTAACATAAGATCAACACCATTATGGCTAACTGATATAATATATGCAATTATAATATATGGATCTATGTTTATAACAACAGAATTAACTTGGGAAAAAATAAATTTAAAGAAGAATTTGGGTGAAAGTTTTTGGCTAAGATTTAGTTATTCATTTTTAATATTATTTGTTGGGTCAATGATTGATTATAAAATATCATATAGTGATAAAGTTTCCTTACAAAAAACAATAGAAAGAGCAATAGTGTGGTTAATTGTAATCACATTTTTTCTTTATTCTATATTTAAAATGGGTTATTTGGAAAGTGTAGAAGAAACAGAAAAAGATTTATTAAATACTTTGAAAAATCCAGATATGATGAAAGTAAAAAGTATTCTTTAACTAATATTTTTCTTTAATTTTTCTAGAAGAGCTAAATATTCTGTACAAGAATCAATACAATAACTAGCAGTTTTTTTACAACATTTATTATTTTCAAGTTTAGAACATTCTTTAATACATGTTTTAACTGTTTTAATTGACAATGATAAACATGATTTTGTATTTGGTGATTTATTTGCTATGAAAAATGATGAAAGATCAATAGTTTCTTTACACTCTAGACATGCTTTTATACTTCTAGATGTTAAATTTACATCGGATGAATGTAGTGCTTGTATTATTTGGGCTTTACATGATTTGTCTACAATAGATCCCATATCAACTAATTTTGTTAATAAATTTCTCATCTGTAATTCAGATAATTTCATTATATCTTATAATGATATATTTAATTTATGAAATCATAATTTAAATATCTTTATTTAGTAATTTAACAGTAACTATTAAATAAAATTATTTTTTTATTTTTTATTTCTAAATTTTAGTGATTTATTATTAAATAATAGTAATTTTTTTTTAATCATTAAATCTTTTGATAATTTCACTGATTCCTTTAAGTATACAAAACTAAGTTGATTAATTAAAGGTTTTTTATGATCATACATATTTTTATATTTTTTTATAAAATTCATCCATTTTTCATTAAATAAATTATCGTATATAATTCTTAGAAATGAATGAAATCTCTTTACTTTAACATCTTTATCATTTTTATATTTATTTGGTAATATTATTTTAACATTATTTTCAAGTATTTTCTTATATTTTAATTTTTCTTTAATTGAATAATCAAAATATTTATTGAACCATTCGGGCTTTAACCTTTTGGTCCATTTATCATTTTTACATTTATAAGATACATATATAAATCTAAAACATTCAATATCATTATTATAATATTTATGGTATAAACTTATATTATTTGTATATAATAATTTAGTTCTTCTCTTATGTTTAAAATTTTTTGGTATGTGATTCTTTAACCATATTATTACCTTTTCTGATTTATGTTCATCTCTATTAAATCTAAATTTAAATTCATTTAGTAGATTTTCAGCTAATTCAATTAAGTATTTATAATTTCCTAAACTTTTTTCAGCCCATCTGAATGGTGCTAATGTTGGGTGAATATTATTTGATTTCTTATAAGGTGGTTTTAATCTAGTTTTATAATAAATAACATTACATAGTAATTGACAAATTTCAATCATTATTTTATTAACATGTTTATCACAATAATATTCAGCACATTTTTTTGGATCTTTATCCAAATAAAAAAAATTTACCATGTCTATAATATTAATTTATAAAATTATATACATCTTTTTATTTTATTATTTACTCTATCCACATAAATATATGCATTCTACTAATTTAAATTTAATTAATTGTGTATCCAATTTTATTTCTTTTACATTATTGCTATTTTTGAAATCTAAATCTGATGTTATTTTTGCAACAGTATAGTTATAGCATATATTATCATCTTGTCTCTGACCAATCCCATCTATTTTTGAAGTTGTAATAAAATCACCAGCTTCAAAGTTACCATTAATATTCGAAACCCATATCATACCATCACCTAATGAATTAATCTTTATGTATTTATTATTAAAAAAATCTTTATCATTATATTTATTACCATTATTAGTTTTATTTGTTATAACACCTATTACACGTTTATCTTTCTCTTTATTAGATAATTCAATTATTGGCATAGAATCATTAATATTAGCTTTATTATTTTGTAATAAATAATTATTATATGTTCCAATACTACTTACTATTTTTCCATACAATTTATCTATATTTTTATGTACAAATCTTGTTGAAGGTTTAACTATATGCTGTCCTGTAAAATTATTTAAATTTTTTTTAAAATCATCTTTTATTTTATATTCATTTATTTGATTAGCTGATGTCCAGAATAATATTGGATGAGTTCCAAATCCATCTTTAATCATTCCAATTGAATAAAGTGATTTAAATTTAACACTTGTATTATCTATATTTGAACCTTTGTTCATATAATTACTTAATGCATTTTGTACATAATTATAATTACTTATTTCAGTATTTTGATCTGGATTTGATATAACTAATCCTGAATAAATGTTACTCAAAATATTTTGTTCATTTTTAATCATTCGTTTCATTACTGTTTTTGTATTTGTATTTTCATAATTATCAATAATATTTAGACTACTAATACCCTGTAATATATTTTTAGTTGTGTCTGTTTGTAATGTATAGGAAACTTTAAAATTATATTGATTTTTTTCATTGTTTTCATTTATAGCTAATAATATTTCACCTGATTTATTTATTTTTAATCCATTGTATTCTAAATCATACTCTATTTTACCAGTACTATCTGTATATTTATTGATTTTAAATGCACATTTTGACTGCAATAAACCACCACATTCACCCTGTGATAATATCGAAACTGTAATATCATTACTATTTTTTAATGGATATGATGTATATAATGTATTTAAATTTACTGAATTTGGAAAGCCTTGTTTTATTATAAATTCTCCATCTATTGCAATAGGGTCAAATTTATTTATTACTGTTATATTCATTGTTATATCTGAAATTATAATATCATTCCCACTTGGCGCCGGATCAAAGTTTGGTGTTGGTTCAGGTTCAGAATTATCTATTGGATATTTTATATAAATTTGAAAATTTATTGTATCAGTTGATGTTTTATCTAATATTGGCGATATATATTTCAATAAATAGTCTATACCATCTACTCTGGTAATGCTACCTATACTTTTTTTATCTTGATTTAAATATATATTATATTTAATATTAATATCAAAAATAGTTAATATAAAATTACGTATATCGATGTAAAAAAATGCGGACATATCATTTGTAGATGGTTCTCTACTATAACTAACCAATTTATTAATATTACTTTTTATATTATAAATAAAATTAGCCTCTATTGGAAGGACACCATTCGAATAAAACTCAAAATTTGTATTATATTCTGAATTATTTGGATAATTTATATTAATAGAATTATCTGTAATATATTGACCTAAACAATTTTTAACTTTAACTAATGCACTAGATGGATCATCAGCGCCAGCATGGTCACCACATATCTCATTTTGATTTGTTCGACAATTAGTAATGAATGAATATAATTTTTCTTCATTATGATAAACACTATAATAGGCGGGCATAGTTTGTGAGTATGAACCAACAATAGGTCCATTTAATGTTGTACAATCTTGAATAGATGCATTTATTAAAAGGCCAACAATACCACCAGAATTTTTTGTAATAGAACTGCATTTATTAGTACAATTTTTTATAACTGAATCACTTGTCATTAGTGAAATATTATCAGGATTCTTATTCACATTTGGAGAAAACGTTGTACCTGATGGAAAATTTATAAAATTTTTATATAAATAAGTCATTGATTTAATTAAATCAAATATATCACTTGAATAATAGTAATAATATATTAATAACCCTTTTGTAAGTTGTGGGCCTTTAAATATAGATGGATTATCGGTAGTCCATTCGCTTTTAGATCCATTTTGATCGAATGAAACAAACCTTTTATTTGATTTATTAAATGTATCTCCTATATATAAATCACTTCCATCAATACTAAAATTATTTGATGACGTAGACATATACAGTAAACCAACAATCCCACCTGAGATGTAAGTATTACATCGTTTTGTTATTTTATTTAACCAAGGATCTATATATTGAGAATCTTTACCTAGTTTGTCTTTGTTTCTCATATTTTTAAGATCAACATAATCAAATACATTATCTTCATGATTAGTAATGTTACATTTACTCGTTGTATAACACCCACTAATACTACACTGTGACATCATAACACATCCAACAATACCACCAGTTAAACCAAAACCAATCTCACCAGTTGAACTACAATTTGTAATTGTTACATTATTAGCAAAAATAACCGCACCAATAATACCTCCATAGCACATACAATAATTGTTATAATAAGCATAGTTATATGCAAGTGGTGTTCCTGACCCATCATAAGGATTAGTATAGTCATACATATCATAAGTAGATAATCCAATTTGACAATCACAGCTACAATTAGTAATTATATATTTTGGACCATTTTCTTTGGAAGTATAATAACCATTCCCTAATATACCAGAATAAATCCATGCAAAAAATTTATTATAAGGTGTGACAGGAATTGTATCACTAGTCACTGTTCCATTAAATAATTGTAGATCATTTGTATTTGTTATCTTTATATTTTTAATTGTCAAACTATAATTTAGTTTATTAATTTTTATTTTATTTGTTGGTGAAAATCCATCGCTACTAATATCGGATTGTTTCAAATAAAAATTGTTTAATAATGATTTAATATAAGGACCAATAAGATCTGAATTCACAATTTCTATAGTAGTCTGAAATATATTATTTATAATACCTGGAAAACCACAATAAGCACCATTTTCATAACTCAGATTATCACCATAATATTCTTTATCAATTGTTATTAGTGGTATATCACTATTATTAGAAGTAAATGTAATTGATTTTACATTATGTAATAAATATTTTCCACTTGCAAGATTACCTTCGAATTGTTTTAAATAAAAATATAAATTTTTTGGCCAAGATACGTTTAATCCAAAAGAAATAGTTAATTCTATTTCACTATTATTACCAAAATCAATATTTGGAAAGACTTTTTTAAAATCAAAATAATGATAATTATATTCATAAGTTTTTGATTTTATTGTTTTTTGAATCAGTAAAGTATCACCAGTAAAAATATAATTTTTAATATCAGAATAATTGTTTTCAGAATTCATCGTAATTTGTAAATTAGAAGTAATAGATGTATTTGATGCATTTAATGCCTTTGCGTAAAATGTTATTGTATTATCAGTAGTGCCATTAATATCATTATTATTATTATTATTATTATTAAGATAACTGGGATTTGGAAAATTATTTATAAAATCAATATGTAATTGATTAAATGTTGGTATACTATCAAAATAACTAAAATTATTTGTTTTATTTTTATTAACATTAACAGTTATTTGTAATTCAATTTTATTTAATGTATTATAAGTTGATGAATCTTTTCTACAAAATATTAAATAGGGTTTATTTTGCATTAAATTTAAAAAATTAGTATTAATATCTGGGAAATAATTACTATTTTCCCAAGTTTTTATATCAGCTTCCGTTGGATTATATGATATAATATAATTTATATTATAATTATCTATTGAAATTATATTATTAAATGTTATCTGTTCAGTATCATTCTTTTTATCATCTTCAAATTCACTAATAGTTAATGTAAGTGTATTAAAAAAATCTTCCGGTAAACTATTTATAATTGGTTCTGGTATTCCAATTAATCCTGATAAATCAACATAATTTGGAATATTTGGTTTATTAAGATATTCATAATGTGATAAATCACTAGATTCTGTATCAATCGGATGAATCTTTGGTAAATATAAATTTGAATAATGGCTTACATTAAATGATTCATTTTCATTATTATTATTAATACTAGCTTCAATTGATGTTGTATCAGTTGATTTCCCAGAATATACTGGTAAAGATAAATAAGTTGTATCAGCTTTATTTCCATCACTATCAGATACTAATTCATCTTGGCTAATTATATTATTATTATCTGTAAATTTTATTGGATTATTTTGTGTTGATCCATACAAACTATTCTTTTTATTGTAAGATGGTAATAAATTATATAGTTGTGGCTTATTAATTGATGTACTTGATGATGGTGTATTTCTATCCTTATATGTTATAATTGTTGGTGTAATATTACCAAATGAAGTTCCTTTTGGTTTTGGTAATCCACCAATAGTATAACAATCATTAAACTTTATACAACCATATGTTTGTTTATTATATGATTCATTTGGTGGAAGTATACCATCATCAGAACTAATTAAAGATTTTATTGTAATTTTACCACCATTTATATCATACCATGGTTTAGTTTCTTTACTACATTCAAAAGATCTTATTCTAGCTATTGGATTTTGTTCATTGAATATAATATTATTATTATAATTTATATCAAAACCTTTATCGCAACCATATAAGCTACCTTTAAATTCTTTATTAAAATTAACAAATCCAATTTCACCTTTAACTTTTGATAATTCACCAATATCACCATTTAATATTTGTCCATTATCTCCTATTGTATTATTTGTATTATTACTTCCCTTTTGACCTTTAAAATTATTATTTTGACTATTATTGACATTCATTATTTCAAAATTACTACCATCATACGAAAATAATAAATTTGTATATTTTCCATTAAAATGATAATCAATTGTTACATATTGTATATATTTAAAACTAGTATTCCATTTTGTATATCCATTTGGATTAAATGATTCGTTACCAATTAAATTATTAAATGTTGGATTATTTTGATTTCCTTCTGGATAATTATTATCTTGTATTTTATCTATAAGAATACTATTTAATTCACCTGTATATATTATAATTGAATTGAATCCATGATTACCCTTTGTACCTCTTATACCATTAATTGGATTATCCCCTTTTATATTAACACTATCTGTAGCTGATTCACCCTTATAACCTTTTGAACCAATATTATTTATAATATTTTTATTTCCTTTATTTCCGAATATACCTTTTAATCCAATTTGACCAATTTGCCCAACTTCACCATTTAGTGCTGTAAATTCATAATTACTTCTAGACCATGATTTACCATTCCAATAAATTAAATATTTAGATAATCCATTACTATTGCCACTATTATTACAATTTCCACAATTATTTGAACAACAATTTATTTTTACATATTTATTTTCATTACTATTACATGATATATCATTATCACAATTTCTTTTATCATTGTCAACCAATTGAATATATATTAAATTATTATTCCATTCATTATAACTATCAGGATTAAACGGTTCAGTGCCAATCAATTTATTAAATTTGATATCCAAAGATCCATTATTAATATAACTTGGGTAATAATTATTTTCAACATAATTTATAAGATCTTCTGTTAAATCTCCATGAAATATTATTATGGGGTCATATCCCTCCTCTCCTTTTTGACCTCTTATTCCCTTTTGGCCAAAAATACCTTTGATTCCCTTCTCACCTTTATTTCCTTTTATTCCTTTTTGACCATTGATTCCTTTATCTTCACCAAAATATATTATTTTATTGTCTTCAATTAATCCGTAGAAACTATTTTTACAATCATTAATATTATTGTCATAAAAATTAGATATACCCATTGTACCTGGCAAGCTATGATTTATCTTTTTAGGTTTATTTTTACATTTATCATTTAATAATATAGATGCATTACTAATATTAACACCACCCTTAATTATTACACCACCATTTGTAATTAATGTAGATGTATCATATTCATTCTCTATTCCTTTTATACAGGGAATTAATTTTTGATCAGATGATATTTTTATTTTTGTTATAATATTATTTTTTTTCATCTAATATATAATAATATTAATATATCATTATATTTTTTAAATAATAATATTTACATGCAATAAATACATCCGACAAAAGCTATTTTATATTTTATATCATTATAAATAATATCAACTGATTTATCATTATTGAAATCAAAATCTTGTGTAATTTTTGCAACTGTATAATTATGTCTGATATCATCATTCTGTTTCATGCCAATACCTGGTATAGAAGATGTTACTATATAATCACCATTCTCTATTTTATTAATATTATTATATATCCATATTCCTCCATCTCCTAAACTATTTACTAATATATATCCCTTTTTATAAAAGTCATTTTCTACATATTTTAATTTATCGTTATTAATTTTATCTGTAATGACACCAAAAACATTTTTAGAATACTCTTTATTTGATAATCTAACAACTGGTAATCCATTATTAATATCTGATTTCTTATCAATATTAGTATAATTATTGTATTTATTTGATGAGCATACTATTTTTCCAACATTTTGATCTAATTCTTGATGTATGATATTATCTTCTGGATAAACTATGTGTTGACCTGTAAATGAATCACTACTACCATTTTTTAATGTATGGCTATACCATTTGTATTTACTATCATTCCCTTTCACATACCATTTTATTAAGAAATCATTTTTTTTAGTATCAGATCCCATAGTAAATAAACTATCATTTATATCATAATTTGAAATGCTACCACCAGTAATAATATCAACATCATCTATATCAATGTTATTAGAAGAATATGATAAAATACCATTGTTATTATCTACAATTAGTCCTGAAAATATATTATTATTATTATCTAATTTTTTTACACAACCAATAAAATTATTATCATTGTTATGTCCTAATATAATATTATTTACATTTGATATATTGAAAAAAGTTTTTTCAGGTGTATCTGCCCCTTTTAAAAAATTTAGATTATTATTAACTTGATATGCAGAATCTTTTTCTGTACAATCTTTTATACAATTAAATATAGCTTGATCACCTTTTTTCCCTTTACCCCCCTTTTGTCCTTTTGTGCCTTTAACACCTTTATCCCCTTTATTTCCTTTAAACCCTTTTTCACCCTTTTGTCCTTTATTTCCCTTTGTAAAAATACCTTTTTCACCTTTTAAACCTTTATCTCCTTTTTTACCTTTTATTCCTTTATCACCTTTTGTACCTTCACCCTTCTGACCCTTTATTCCTTTATTACCTTTATTACCTTTATCTCCAATTATGCCTTTATCACCTTTTTGACCATTTTGACCTTTTTGACCTTTTTTTCCTTTTGTACCTATAAATTGTCCATAATCATCCCAATATATGCCGTTATATGCTATTATATGTTGTGACAAACCATATAAACCAATGTTTGTGTTTTCTATCCAACCTTCTGATTTACTACTTATTTGTAAATATTTTTGTGTATAATTTATGACCGAATTATTCAAAATTGTTCTCACATCTTTATCAATAACTTGTGTATATATAAAATGTGGTTCCCATGTTAAATGTCCATTTGGATTAAATGGTTCATTTCCTTCTAATCTATAAAATTCTACAACAATTGACCCATCTAATTTATATTTATAAATTGGATAACAATTATTTTCTACAAATCTTATTAAACTTGAATCAGTTGATGTAAAATCATATGGACCAAATGGACCTGGATTTTGATCTTTTGTTGGAAATGGAATTTGTGGATCTTTTATATTATCATCATTTAAATTACCATGAAATATAATCTGGAAAGGAACACCCTCATCTCCTATAAAACCTTTTATTCCTTTTAGACCTTTTTGACCTTTTTGGCCTTTTTGGCCTTTTAGACCTTTTTGACCTTTTTGACCTTTTTGACCTTTATCACCACCAAAATCAACTTTATTTCCGTCATTATCTATATATCCATAAAATGAATATTCTCTTCCTATATTTTCATTAGTTTTTTCAAATGATATTGTACCAGCTAATGATGAACCTTTATATTTTAATTTAGATTCAGATTCAATAAAGGAAGCATTACTTATATTTAAACCACCTTTAACTATAATACTACCATTAGTAACTAGTGAACCAGTATTATATGCATTATGTATAGTTTCATCTGTTTGTCCAGCTGGAATTATTTTTTGAGAAGATGATAATTTTAAAGTATTAAATTTATAGTTTTTTTTCATCTATATTATACTATATTTAAATATTTTTTATACTTAAATAATATTCACTATATATATATAATAATGCCTGGAGCACAATTACAATTAGCTGCATATGGAGCACAAGATGTTTATTTAACCGGTAATCCCCAAATGACATTTTTCATGGAAGTATACAAAAGACACACCAATTTTGCACTAGAAACAATAGAGCAATTATTTACAGGTGATGCTAATTTTGGTAAAAAAGTATATAGTACAATTGAAAGAAGTGGTGATCTAATTAGTAAAATATTTTTAAATATTAAATTACCAAATTTGTATGAAATTTTTTGTGTAAAAGATAAATATAGACCAGTACAAATACTAGGATGGGTAAATAAAGTAGGTCATGCAATTATAGAATATTGTGAAGTAGAAATTGGTGGAACAGTTATTGATAAACATTATGGTCTATGGTTAGAAGTATGGTCCGAGTTGACAGTATCTTGTTGCAAAAAAGATGCATATAATTTTATGATTGGTGGTAATGAATTTAGTAATACTATACATAACCAAAAAGAAATGAATCTAAGAATTCCATTACAATTTTGGTTTAATAAGAATATAGGACTAGCTTTACCGATTATAGCATTACAATACCACCAAGTAAAGATTAATATTGGATTTAAAAGATTTGGAGATGTATTTAGTAAAATTTCACAAATTCCTATTAATCAATATATTGAAAAATGTAATAAAGTAAGAATATTAAATGCATGGTTAGATGTTGAATATATTTTTTTAGACAACGATGAAAGAAAAATATTTGCACAAAATAGTCATAAATATTTAATAGAACAACTACAAGTAAATACAATTAGTTACAAACCAAATATTCAAAAATATGATTATACTAATGTTGATGAATATTTTGAATTCATATCAACATTTTCAGCTTCATTAGACTTTAATCATCCTATAAAGGAATTAATTTGGGTGTTACGTAGAAGAGCGATAATTGAAAAAAATGATTGGTTTAATTTTAGTATATCAAGCAATCCAGATGATATTGATCTAAATATCGACGAATTTCAAGGTGATATATTGGTTTCAGCTAAATTAATGTTAGAAGGAAACGATCGATTCTCTACAAAAGATGCCCATTATTTTAGAATTGTTCAACCATATAATCACCATACTAATGTACCTGATAATTATATATATGTTTATTCATTTGCATTAAAGCCAGAGGACCATCAACCTTCTGGGACATGTAATTTTAGCAGAATTGATAAAGCAAATTTGTTATTAAATTTAAAAACAAATATTAATAGGAATATGAATGTAAACGATACAATTTATGAAAATGAATTAACACTAACTGTTTTCGCTAAGAATTATAATATACTAAAAATAATGAATGGGATGGCTGGTGTAGCATATTCAAATTAATTAACTTGAATTAAAAATGGCATTGCATTAGCAGCATCAACTGATACCTCTACTATTGCTGTTAACATTAACATCGCACCTAACTTTTTTTCATCTTTATCTATACCTTCTGTAACAAATCTATTAAATATATCAATTATTGTATTTTGTAAAAAAAACATATCCTTAATAGGATCTAATTTTTTTACGTTTTCAACCTTTATCACAAATGCTTTTGGGTTGTTTAATATCTTTAATTTTTTACATTCTGGTAATTGTGCTCGATAATTCCACACATCCTCTGCTATAATATATAAATCTTTCAATTTATTCATTGATAAATTAAAAAACCACTTAGGATCAGTATAATTATCTAGATCATTAAATTTTTTAAATATAGATATTATCTTTAATTCAAGACCTTTAATTTCATCTAATTCTGGCTCATCAATTAATAGATCATTCTTATTTTTAAATTCTTCAATTCTTTTATTTATTTCTTTCTTTTCATTTGGTGTAAACTCAACTAATGTATAAGGATTAATAGGTGGGTTAGAATCAATTAATAACTGATTTAGATATCTAATATCAAAACAAAACAATTTACCATTGTCGCAACGTAATTTATATAAATATTTTACAGGTATTAAGAACACAGTTTCTAGATTCAATAAATCACATTCATTAATACTTTTTAATCTAGAATATATTGTAAATCTTCTATAATATTTTTGAATAGTGATTATTTGTTCTATATTTTTACTATACATCTCAATACTAGACAAATATTTATGTAATAGCATATACAATTGTCTCTTGTTCATTTTAGTTTTTTTATTATATATTAAATTAAAATGTAGAAGTGTATCTAATAATTTTTTTTTTCTAATTTTTGAAAAATTACTTAGCATACCTACTTTTGAGTATATTATTTGATTATTATTTTCATTTTCATATGATATTGATATAACCTTTAATTTACAACTATTTTTTACATTTTGGTCTATTCTTATCACATTCTTTGATCTACAATGTATTCCACAATAATCACTTCCATTCCTTCTACTGTATGGGCACTGAATATTTAATGAAATCTTATTTTTTACTGACATACATTTATCATGTTGAATAACAGTGGTCATTATACTTTATAATATATATAATAAATGCTTTAAATATAATTTAATAAAATCAATTTTAATAAAAAAATATTTAAAATTAAAAATTGAAAATATAATTATATTAATAAAATCAAACTATAACATTTAATATAATAAATGAATAAATTAGACAAAATTGTTAGACCAACGGAATTTAACGCTGAAGATATTGTTTTCACAGCACCAAGAAAAGTTAACGACAGAACACAAGTGTATCTCAACTATACCGGCGCTCGTCGCTGGGGTTGGGAAACACCATACTTGAAAGCCCCTTTTGGGCCTTCATCGTATCAAAAAGGTGATACGGGAATACAAGACTATAATCTTCCTCTCCAAGCAGTTGCAAGGAACCCAGAGGAACAAGAGCTAGTAGACAAGTTTTTTAGTGAATTTGAAAAAATGGATCAAAGAGTATTGGAATTTGCACAGAAGCATTCTAAAATGTTACTAGGCAAACAATATACTGATCAACAGTTAGATATTGTGGAAGTAATGACAGGAAAATGTGTTCGCAAGAACGATAGATATCCTGCTCGTATTTCACCAAAGATTCCTAAGAAACGTGACAAAAATAATAAAATAATAGTTCCCATTTCACCTGATATTTTGGCATTTCACAAAACACCGGAACCTATTCAACCAAACTCATTCGATGAGGTTATTAAACATGTTCCAAGGAATACATTTGTAAAATGTATTATTCGGCCACGTTTTTGGGTAGTAGGTGGAAAGTGTGGTGTTAGCCTTTTCATGCAACAGATTGTTTATCCAGAGGATTCTGGTATTGATGTTTCATGTACCAGTGGTTTTGATGCATCGACATTTAAGAGTGTTGATACACAAAATGCAAAAGCAGATGAATATGCAAAAGCAGATGAATCAGCAAAAGCAGATGAATCAGCAGAAGCAGATGAATCAGATGAAGTAGAAGATTCTGATGATGCAGATGCGAATGAAGTCGATGAAGATGAAGATGAAGATGATGATGATGATGATGATGAGGAGGAAGAAGTTTCAGAGGAAGCATAATTAATTATCAAATCAATAAAAAATTTTATTTAAATAAAATTATTATAAATAATATTATAAATAATATCTATATAGTATATATATGACACAAGAAAGCTTTAAAAAACAGTTAATAAAAAATAGTATTTACAAAGCACTATCTCAAAGAAATAGAAGAAATAGAGTAAATAGAATTAAAAAAAAATCTATTGATACAAAAAACAATAACAATAAAAATATTAAAAGAAAAGTTAAAATTGTGAATAATATTAAAATACAAAAACCTAAACCAAAAAAAGAAGTAGTGGTTGTGGATGTGGGAAATAAATTATTTAAAAATAAAATTAATATTCATATTTAAGTATGAATATTAATAATGAATGCATTATCTGTTTAGAACAAATTATTCTAGAGAGTGATAATTTAATGTTTTTTAAACCAGTTTGTGGATGCGAAGTAGTTATTCATTATAACTGTGGAAATAAATGGCTAAAAAAAAATATTAAATGTCCTATTTGTGTGGAAAAAATTGATCCCACTAATATTTTTACCAATAATATAGATAATATTCAAGATATTAGTCAAGATATTAGTCAAGATATCGGTCAAGATATTAGTCACGATATTGGTAGCGATATTGATCAAGATACTGAAATTACTGTAAATTCATCAAATAATTTATTATTTAATAATTATAATAATCAATTATTTATATCTAATAATAATTATTATAATAATAGAAGAAAATTATTTATTTTATTTATTTTATTTGTTTTTATTTCAATGATAATTATTATGATTATATCATTCTTTAGTTCCTAACTAAACCAACCTGTTATTGTATAACTATTTTTATTACAAAAATTATTTATAGCTGATACGTAATGCTTAGAATTATCCGTAACCTTAAATATTAAAAAACTATTATAACGTGGCACAATTGCTTTTTTAATTGTGTCATCTTCATTTAATAGATAAAAAACACCACCATCTGTTATAGAAAAATTAGGTGATAATTGTAATGTGAATGCTATTTTTCCTTTATTTTTATTAGAATGTATGTCTAGATAACAATTTTTATTATATTTAGATATAAATATTTCATCAATTTTTGATATATTTTCATTTGTAATTTTACTAATTTTATCAATGAATTCTTGTGATGATAATTTTAAAAATAAATTATATAAGTATTTATTTTTTGGAATAAAAAAAGTCCTGTACATATAGTATGTAAAAATACCTCTATTTTTATTTTTTTTTAAAATATTTATTACACCATTTATATTTCTTTTATTATTATATTGATATATATATTTTTTTTGACCATTATATATTACTAAATACCATAATTTATTGAATATTTTTGATGATATTAATTTATATGCATTATCTATTAAATCTTTATCTATTAAATTATCTATAATTAAATAATTATTTTTCATATAAAAATTATTATAATCCTCTAAATCCATATTATTAGTTACTATATTTCTTACATATTCCAAACGTCTTTCTATGTAGTTTACTAATACCAAAATTATCTATTGCATCTATATGTTTTTTTGTACCATATCCCATATTATTCATTAAATCATATTTTAATAAATCACTGTTATCTTCACATATATTTCTTATATGATCATCATGTGCTACTTTAGCTAAAATAGATGCTGCTGCAATAGAAACATATTTATTATCACCTTGTTTAATACATGTATACGGTATATATTCCATTTTATTATTTAATATTGGTATAAATTGATTACCATCTATTAATAAATAATCAGGTTCTACATTTAAATTATGTATTGTTTTATGCATTGTTTCTAATGTTGCTTGTAATATATTTTTTTTATCTATTTCATTATTATCTGCATAACATATTGAATAATCTATTGCTAGTTCTTTAATATATTCACTCAATTCTTCTCTTTTTTTTTTGCTAAGTTTTTTTGAATCTTTTATTTCTACATATTCTGATTCTTCTAAATCATTCGGTAATATTACTGCACCAACATATACTCTACCTATTAATGATCCTCTACCTGCTTCATCTATACCCACTTCTAATCTTTCTTTCTCTTTATAAAGTTTTAACATATATCTTATATTCTTATAATATCTTTAACTATTTTAGTATTTTAAATACTAAAATATTTAGATTAAGCACCTTCATCAATATCGATGTCTACAATAGCTTCATCATATCCTTCTTGTCCCTGCTTAGGAAAGAATTTAGAAATGTGCTTCATAATTGATGTATATGCAAGTCTCTCATCGCCTTCTTTTCCTACAAGTTCTGGAAAGATCTTTGATAGTTTATCGTCTAAGATAATACGTCTTTTGTTATCTTCTGCTTGAAGATTATACTCTTTTGAATACTTACTAACTTTTGTTAGAACATCAACTCTTGATGCAATATCTGATTCCATGAACTCTGCGAGTTCTGGGTGCTTTTCTAGCTTAAACTTACGCATAATTCCACTATTTGACTTCTTACCACCTGAATTCTTTCTCTTTTTCTTCTTAGTCTCTTGCTTGGCTGCTTTCCGTAACTCTTTTAATGCACTAAGTTCCGAAATTAGAAGTTTTTTGATTTCCTGTAATACAGATTGATGGTGGTCAATTCGTGAAATTAGTGTCTTATCCTTTACGTCATCAACATTATTGTCATCACTATTGCTGATAATATCATTAGATGTTTCTAGTTTAATACTAGTTGATTCAACGACTTTTTCAACGTTTTCAACGGTTTCAACATTTTCAACGTTTTCAACAACTTTATTATCTTCTGCTTGCGCAGAGATTTTTTTGCTCTTTGATTTCTTAGTTTTTTTACTACTTTTAGATGTTTTAGTTTTTGGCATTAATATATACTACTTAACACTGTTTATAAAAAAATAATAAAATTAAAAATTCAATTTTTTAATTTTATTATTAAAAAGTATCTTCTAAAAACAATATTATTTATTTTATACTGTAATTATTAATTCTTGTATTGGCCAATCTTCAAATGTACCGTCTGGTAAAGGTCTTCTAATAATAAATGGTAATTTTTTACTATATAACTCTTTTTTTGCAATATCAATAGAACTTATCATATCGCCCGGATCAATAAATGGTTTTGCGCCACACTCAATTTGTTTTGCCCTATAACCCAATACCCTTGCTTTTTCATATTTTGTTAATACTGGTATTGTTTTTTTATCCTTTTTTTCATACATATTATTTATTGTTTCCTTAAAATTTACAACTTTAAAATCATCTTCATCGTCTATTATTTTATCATTGATTATGTCATCATCACTATCATCCTCTTCCATTATCGTATTCGCATCATCATTATTTTCATTATCTTGATCAGTCTCTTCTTCTTCGTCTACATCACTATTACTCACATCCTCGTCCATAATCGCATCATCATTATTTTCATTATCTTGATCAGTCTCTTCTTCTGCATCTATATCATTATCTTGATATGAATCTATATCATTATTATTATTAGTATTCTCTTCTATCAATGAGTCTTCTGAATTGTTATTCATTATATTATATTATAAACTATTATTTTTAAATATTATATATTTATGTAATCAATTTTTATGTAATTTAGTAACTCCATTGTGTTAGACATTCTGTACATATATATGTCAGTTTTAATGTATTATTATTCTCTATAAATATTGATTCTTGTAACTTGGAATTCTTTATTGATGGACATTTATCATTTGGACATTTCTTATGAATAGTTCTCGGATAGCCTGGATCATAGATAATATCTCTAACATTCATATCTATTATTTTCTTAATTGTATATTTTTTCTCATAAATAATATATTGGTCTGTATCCTCCATATTACCACATATTTTACAATGATTTACAAGCTTATTTTCTAATTCTTTAATATATAATATATTATTACATTGACTACAAAATTTCATTATATACTATTATTATTATATATAATTTTTAAATCATTATAATTCAATTTTTATAATATTTTATCATTAATTTATTTTAAATTCTTTATCGAATAGTTTACATATTTTAAATGATCTATCAAATAATTTATATTTAATATCAATTCTTTTTTAAATTTCCAAATCATCTTACCTGTCTTATGTGACTTCTTTTTAGTTGGTATATTATATTTATCACATAGTTCCCTTAAATCAGAAATTTTTAATTTATTTAGGTTAAATGAGTTTAAATATTCAATCGCTTCATTCTTATCATTCACTATATAGGTTCCTTGATGAAACCAATCATTTAAATCATCTACTTCAATAACTTTTTCTTTATTAACAGTACAACCAGTTAGTTCAGCCGATATTAGTTTATTATCTTTTGACTTATCTTTTGACTTATCTTCTTGTTCAGAAATATTAATAGTCTTGGGTTTTACATCTTGAACTAAACCTAAATCTGTCACACTTTCATATATTTTAACTAAATTATCAATGTATGATTTATACTTAATTTCTCTACTCATTCCATAAGTGGAATTTATTACTTTACCATCTTGCTTCTTAGAATATATATTAACAATCTCCATTATTTTTGAATACCGTTTAACATACTCTTTCAAATAATCATCTTTAAATACTTCAAAACCAGATGGTGGATTATTTACCATATTAATTATTGATACTCTTATATTTTCATATCTAATAATACTAGTATACGCATTTATTGTCGCCTTTGCAGCAGTTTCATAACCAGGCTCATTTTTCAATGGTTCTGCTATTAATACCATGGCTTGTATAGACAATAAAACAGATTCAATAGTATTACATGGTGTCCAACCTGGACCACTCCATGTATTTAACATAGATAAACATACTTTACCACATGTATACAAATTAGGATTAAACCTTGTTCCATTACCTTGTGTCATTGTTGTCACTTTGGGTGGTTGTAGAGGATATGTATTCGGAAAATTAATATCAAAAAAATATGCACCGCCATAATAAGGTGTTCCTTCTGGACCAACCATCATTGCTCTCATATTATACATATTACTTTCATCATAATGAAAATATATCCCATGATCGTTTATATTTGATTTATACAACTTCTTTATGTCACTGCATACTCTTTTAAACGCTCTATTAGTCATTTATATATTTTATACTATCATTAATATTATTAATTATTTTTTAAATTATTTTTTCAAATTTTTTATCCTAGATAATTATATATATATATATATAATGAATTTTTTGTACTATGTACCGTCAATTTATTACGTAAGTATCGATAAAATATATCAATACATTAATTAACAACAAGGTCATAAAGTTATTAGAATGAATCCAGAACCTAATATATTTATAAGATTATCTAATTTCTTCACTGAACCAACTAAAATCATTGATGAAATATACCTAGGAAGCGCATTTAATGCCTGTAATTCAAGTCAATTATCTACTAGAAATATAAAAACTATTGCAAATATATCTACCGAATTAAGTAATTATTATGAAGAATATGATGGTTTTGAATATTTTAATATAAAAGTTAATGATATTAATGAAGATTCAATTAAAGATTATTTAAATAATTTTATTGAATTTATGGATATGCATATAGGTAAACCAATTTTAGTACATTGTTTTGCAGGTTCTAGTAGATCAGCTACTTGTATATTATATTATCTAATAAAACGCAAGGATTTCTTATTTAGTGAAGCGATCGATTATTTACTTAAAATACGCCCATGTATCAACATAAATGTTACTTTCTTAAATGAAGTAAAATCTTTATTGAAAATTTAAGATAAATTATAATAAAATCTCAATCAATATTGTATTTAAGACATTCTTTTCTATGTATTTGGTTACCACATTTTTTACATATTCTTTTTATACAATTACATTCAGTATTTATTGAAAATCCCCAAAATTCATCTAAGTGTCTACATTTACAAATATTATCGAATTCGTCTGTATTACAACTAAATGAACATATGTTTCCCATATTTTACCATATTTTTGCCATAGTTTATCTAATTTTTTAATTAGATAAAATATATCACTATTTATTCATTTTTTTATTAAGATAATAATAGAACAAAAGCATCTTCTTTATCATGATTAATAAAACCACTTTCTGATAGATCACTTTTTACCTTTATAGATATTTTATTTTTATTACCTGTTGTATTTACCGAACTTTGAAGATTCGAAGGACTGCTATCATTATATGTTCCTAATTTAGTTATTGAAAAATTTATTGATGATTCATCGTTTATATCAAATTCTGTTGAAGTTGAACTAACATCTTTTAACCTTAAAGCACAAATTCTACCATTAATATCATCAAAATATGTATTATAAATATTATAATTTTCGGTTGATGTTATTGCCATCCATCCAACTGTCTCTTCTATATGATTATTATATTTATTTAATGTTTTGGCCTCCTGCATTGTTATTTTGAATGAATCTGTTTTTATGTCTTTAACTCTTGTTAATAAATAGTCATGTATAAATAAATCTTCATTACTTGTTTGTATTTGTGAAAATATTAAAGGTTTACTAATATAATTATTTTGAAGATTAACTTTTTTAAAGGGTTGTGATGTATCATCACCACTCAATTTATTCAAATTTGTTTTTCCAAATTCAATTAAAATTCCATTTAAATTATATTTGCGATTATTCTCACCAATTAAACACGATACATTTGTTTCAACTATTACATCATAACTATCTTTTAAATAATATGGATAAATTACACATGCTTCAAAACTATTTTTATAAACGTTCCTTATTTTAATACAAGATGCATCATTAATACCATCATCTGATACTATAATTACTGGCTCACTAAAGTTTTTATTGTGTGTAATAGTTGTCCAAGTATCTGTTAATACTAATGTTGATTTGTAAATATTTAATTCATCAAAATCATTAATCTCATCTTTACTAATTGTTATATCATTAAACTCAATACTTTCAATATTATATAATTCATCTGTAATAATTAAATTGTTATATAATGATGATACTTTTATATGGCTATCTGTTATTTTGTATATATTAAAATCATTAAAACTAGTATTATAAATTACTTTATCAAATCCATTTTTACCATCTATAATATTTTTAACTAAATCTATCTGATTAATATTATCATTTCCACTACCAGATGTTAAATTCTCAATTATAGTATTATTTGCTATCGTAACACCTGTATAAATATTATTTGCTTTACTAACATAACCACCGCCATCAATATTATTACTAATAGTTGCTTGTCTTAAATCAATATTAATAGCATTCGAACCATTATATTCTATCAAATCTTCACCATCAGTATCATAAATACATAAATATCCATTAGGTATTCCATTAGTTATATTAGAATCATTTATTACGTATATATTATCACCATTGTTATAATCTGGATTTAATCTGTATAAAAAATTCATTGCTGCTATATCAAATGCCATTGGACCTACACTAATCCCATATTTCTGCGGACTATTTGGATTATATTCAGTTGCTATATCATTATATGTCATTACCGTATATACATTCTGATTTAAATTATTGTCACCTAAATCGGCAGAAGTAGACACACCAGGGAATAATGATGAATTACCACCATTATCATGTGGATGTGATAATCCGAAACCATGTCCTAACTCATGTACCAATGTGAGAAAACCATAACCACCCGGCTCTAAAGTATTTGACCAAGAATTAGTATTATATCTATTATATATTCCAAGTGAATAATTCACATCAGGTCCTTCGTGATAACCTAATGTACCACTATTTGTATTAAAATTATCTGATAAGATTTCAATAAAATTTGCATCATTTTGCAATGTAACTTCTTTAACTTGATTTTGGGGTATTCCAATTAAATCTGTCCATTTTAATAATGCAGTTCTATATGCATTTTTTTCTGATTGATACCAGGTTAATACATTATATGGAAAATCTTCAATTTCATTTGGCTTTAAAAAATAATATGTTAATTCTTTGTTTATATTATTTTTATCATTTATAGCATCCCAATCCCATTTATTACCACCATATATTAAACTTTTTACATAAATGTTTTCAATATTTGATGGATCTTTAAAGGATATACCTAATTTATTTACTTTTTTTTTATTATTTTTACTATTTTTGTTATTTAATAAAATTTTATTTTTTAAATCTTTAAATATATCATTATTATTATGACTAGCACATGAATGTATATAATTCATTATATATTAATTATATAAATTAATATGTAATATCTTTATTTTTATATTTTCTACATTTTTGATTTTTTTTTTATTGTAATATTCTCTACTAATTTTAACTTACCATATGTTCTCGAGGTATTATATTCCTCATTTAAATTAATATCATTAATATCTATATTTTTAAATAAGTCATTTATCTGATGTAAATATGTTTTTCTAAGATTTTCCTCTAAATGATCTACTATTAGTTCATTAAAATTTGTTTTTCTCAATTTTAAACTACTTTTCCAGTTTTTTAATATTTGTTGCAATTCATTAAATATAATCGGCATTTTATATATTCTATATATGTTTATTTCTTTAAATTAAGTATATTTTTAATACTATCTATATGATATTCTAATATCTTATTATTTTTATTATTTTTTGTATTAAATATATTTAATAATTCATTATTTTCAAAATATATTTTTTCATTTGACATTTTTGTTATATCTTTATCACTCATATTACATACATAATTAACACAATCTTCAAATGATTCATAATCATTTACATTTATAAATGCTTTTTTATTGAAAAATTTATTTACTGTATCACATCCCCAATAAATAGGTATGGCACCACTATAAAATGCATTTAAAATTTTTTCTGTAATATAACCTTTTTTACATTTATTTTCCATTGCTATTACAAATTTATATTCTTTATATTTTTCAATTATTTCATTACCATCCCAACCTCCCTTAATTTTGTTTTTTTTTGACTCTTTATAACTTCCATAGTTTTTACCATAAGCGTGGCATAAATTGTAACCCATTTTTTCAACAAATAAATCAAAAATTTTCTCTCTCTGATTAACTTTATTTGAATGACAATAAGCTAATAAATACTTCCTATTAATATTTGAATATTTCCTTTTTTTATACAAATGTGGTGAAAATAAAAAATATGGTAAATAAATATAATTTGTCAAGTTTTTCTCAATTGTGCTTAATATATTCAAATATTTTAATTCATTTTTACTTTTAGGAGGGGTAAATGATTCGCCAGACCAATATATATAAATTTTTTTGTTATTATTCCATCTTGGTTCCCTATTCAAATTATGGGAAGATACTATTGCATTACATTCATCAATATTTTTCCATTCAATTTTGTTATAACCTATCTTTTTTAAAATATAATCAATATATATTCTACTCCAAAAACCCATTCCTTCTGATCCAATTATTATTTCCATTATATATATAATTAAATATAACATTTTTATATTTAATTTTTATTAATTTAAATTAACATAATTTCAAAATAATATTACCAATTGGAGTATCATCTATTATCAATCCTGTATTATTATATATTATATCTGGTGGACATGGACATGCACCATGGGTTTTTAAATAAGTATATAAACAATCATTAGTCGCATTACTAAAAATTACCTTATTATTATCTAATTTATATTTTTCATTATTACATATATTGCTTTCACCAAATAAAATTATACTAAAATTTGCATCATCTTTTGAAAAAGATACATTTATTGGATTTCCTATAATGCTACCACAAAATTTACAGGGTATTTCACTATTTACAATTGATATTAAACTCGTTAAAAAAAAATACTTTTTTATCATATAATTTATTATTTAATATATTTTTATAAATAGTATTTTAGACAATATATAATAAAATATTTATTATTTATATAGATGAAAATCAAAAAAATACCATTAGTTGATGTTCGTAAATTTAAAAAAGATGATTTTGTAAAATTAAATATTCCAACTGAATCAGAATTAAAAAAAATAAAACCGGGATATTTTGTAAAAGTAATATATTATATAAATGAATTAAAATCAGAATTATTTTGGATTCAAGTTTTAAAGGTTTATAAAAATGACGAGATAAAAGGATTAATTGCCAATAATATACAAATTTCTAATAAATTTAAGTTAGGTGAAGAAATAAAGATAAAAAAATCAAATGTTTTTAAAATTATGAAACATACTGGCAAGGTTGTAAAATATGAGGCAAAGAAGCCCAAGGCAAAGAAGCCCAAGGCAAAGAAGCCCAAGGCAAAAAAGCCCAAGGCAAAGAAGCCCAAGGCAAAAAAGCCCAAGGCAAAAAAGCCTAAAGGTGTTTTAAATAATATTAAATCATTTTTTGAAATTTAACTTTTTGAAACTAAATTTCGGTAGGAATGATTTAGGATAATCAGTTACAATATAATTAATACCTAGCTTTTTACATAATTTATATATGTGTCTTTCATTAACTGTATAGACAGATATTTTCACATTCATCTTTTTTATTCCTTTTATTAATTCTTCGTCTATATGAGAATACCATATAACTATTAAATCCAATTTATATTTATTAATTAATGTATGGAAATTATCACTATGTCTATTACATGTAATATATCCTTTTTTTATTTGGATATTATATTTATTTTCATGATTTAGTATATTATCTAAGTGTTTTTCATTAAAAGATGTTAAAATACAATTATTATAATTATTCTCTACATATATTAATTTGAATAAACAATCTATTATATTAAATTTGCGTGATTTAATATCTATCTGAAATGTAATATGTTCGAATTTATGTAATATATCACTCAACTTTGATAAGTTATGTCTTTCAATTAATACTTCATCCGATAGCTTTTCAAAATCGTTTCCTCTATGTGAATATAAATCATGCGATAAAAAAATAGTATTATCACTAGATAATATTACATCTATTTCAATATTTTCACAGCCTATATTAGAAGCAGCTTGAATTGCATCTAATGTATTTTCATTATATTCTTGTGTTAAACCTCGATGTGCAACTATTTTCATATATATTATTATAATAATATTATAATATTATTATAATATTATTATAAAATTTATCTGTTAAGATTAATATTTAAAATCAATTATATCTAATTAATTATTATAGATGTTAATTCCAGTTGATTTATGTTATACAATTTGGGAATTTATAGGTAATAAAGCTATATTATTAAATAAAGATCTTTTAACACTGATAAATTCAAAAAAAAAAGAATTTATAAATAATCCATTAACAATTAAATTCAGATTAGCACGATTTAAAGAAAGAAGATCAAATTTAAGTACTAGATATAGAAGAAGACCATCTATTCTAGTTGAAAAATGGGAAGAACAGAAATTAAATGGTGACTATAAAATAAATAGTATTGATAATAATGGACAAATAATTCCATCTGATATATTTAAGGAATCACTTATACCAGTATCAGAAGCAACAGTAATATATGATAGACCACTAATTGATGATTTTGACTATTATTATAAAGTAATTTATTGGGAATTTTATGAAATGTATACAGAAGAAGTAGAAAGGGGGAAATTATATAAAATGTTATTTAGTTCATATAATTTGTAATTTTTAATTTATATTTTTTGTATTAGTTCCTTGGCAGACTTAATTTTAGTTAAATATGTTTTATAAATTGTCCTTTTTTTATGAACTTCATTATTCTCTTGTAATAATTTAGTTAAATTATTCATCTGTGCGAACAACATATTAGATAAATTCTTCTCTATTTCTAGTATGAAATAATACATTATAATTTTAGGAATATTATGATTAATATTTTTAACAATACATCTATAATAACCAGTTAACATGTGTTTTATATAATCTGCTTCATTTTTTGCTTTATATGTACCATTCATTATTCCTAAAAAATCTGGATCATCTGTCCATATGTAATTTTCCTCTAACTTTAACACTTGATCAATCTGTTTATTTGTTTTTAATAAAAGTGGTGTTATTGTTTTTTGTGCAATAATATCTTTCATTTTTGATTTAAGTAAAGGAAATCTAGAGTACTTTTCTAATAATTCATCAGATAAATCAATTAAAATATTTGAAATATCTTTTACACATTGTTGTGAGCTTTTAGATAATTTTGAAAATGGTTGAATTGTTTTTATACAATTTTCAAGTACTTCAACGGGTGGGGCAGAGAATGACATATGATTTCCTTCACAATTTAATAATGCTTGTCTGTAATAATCATCACTCAGATGTTGGAATTTATTTTCAGATTTTGATAATTCTTGTCTGTAATTAATGAAAACATCTCTAATTTGGCGCCCAGTGTTTATATCTGCACATCTATCATTGACTGCTTTTGAAAAAGATTTTGTAAATGTATTAACCATTTGATGGATATAGCTTAATTTAGCTTCATTTGTATCAGGTAGTGGATCACCTAACTCTTCCATTTTTTTCTTAATTTCTATATCTTTTTTTAATAATAATTTAAGAAATTCTGGTAAACTTTTTTTAATTTTATTAACTAAAATATCACTTAGATTATTTGATAAATTTTTAATACCAAGTCTATTTTGTTCTGGTATATTACTATATTTTTTATGATTTTTGAAATATTGTTCTTCTTTTTTAAATCCGTCAAATATAGATATAGTATTCAATTCTGTATTATTCCTATTTCTTACAGCATAGTAGCCATATTTTAATTGTAAATCTTTTGAAATTGTATTTGTAAAATAATCAGCTATTGTAGTATCCTGATCCATTAAATCAACTTTTGTTAAAACACCAATTGTTCTTTGACCATCTGGGTCATATTCTTTAATTAAATCAAGAGCCATATCTGTTTCAAGATCAACTCTGGCCGGCATTACTGCCAATAATATTGTATTTGGATCTTCTGCATATACAGTTAATAATTTACGGATTTTAGTTTTAATATCCTTTGGCTGTCCCTTATCAGTACATGCAACCATTGTCAATCCAGGTAAATCAATTAGACTAAGATCAGGTACGTGTGGTGAATATATTTTAAGATTAATTTCTTGGAAACCGATGTCCATTGTGTTACCTGCAATTTCAATAGTTTGGGATTCTATTTGTTTACGAATTTGTTCTACTTCTTCTTTTGTTGGTATTGGATCTGTTAGAACAACTGTTTTAATTATTTTCCATTCTACATTATTGTAATGACCAAATTCGGCTTTCATCTTATCTGATTGTATTAATTGTAAATTAAGTGGAACACGAGTTACCATATTTTTACCCATTGGAAGAATATCCATTGATAAAATTCCATTAAGAACAGAACTTTTACCTGAACTTTGAGAACCTATTACAGCTATTCTTGGAACTTTCTTTTTCAGTAAATTTGTATCTGAGAAAACACTATTCAATATACTTCCCAATTTTAATATTTCTGGTTTAGCTATATTAAAATATCTTTTTTCATTTGATGACCATAAAGATGTAAATGTATTTGTAATACTATTCATATATATTAACTAATTATATATTTTTTTAAATCTAAAATTATCAATAGTTTAGTTCATTCATTAAATAATATATAATATAAAGTTTTAATAAGTTAAATAAATTATAATGCAAGAATATCACGAATTACCAGGACTTGGTCCTAGAAATAACCAACGAGTATTTTACATTGCAAGTTGTATAGTTCTTTTGAATTTTATACTAATTATTGCTATTTGTTCATATACTGCAACGCTAATGGGAGATGCTTCTGAAACTTTAACGAAATTAGATGAGATATTAGATGATGCTCAAAAAGGTGTTAATATGCTTAATCATATTTGTAATAACAGTACCCGTTTAGTTAAATGGGGATTGAGTTGTAATTAAAAATATACATTTACTGTATTTTTATCTATATATATGATATATGGATAAAATAGTTATTATAATACCAATGATTACGGGTTACCTAGGGGGTTCTTTTGTGGCCCTGGTAAAAAAGCAGGGGTTAAAATTCCTGCGAGACCACCTGGATATATTTTTGGAATAATTTGGCCAATACTGTATCTTTCGATTGGATATTCTTGGTACCTAACACGAAAAAGAGCACCAAAAATGTTAACTGATATTTTATATGGAATTAATACATTAATATCTGTTAAATGGTTGATCTTATTTGGTTGTTTGGATTGGAAAAAGATGGCATTATTTGATTTAATTGCATTGGTTGCATCTACTCTTATATTGATAATATTTAGCCTTAAATATTCAACACTTGCGTCTTGTTTGTTGGCACCATATTTGGCATGGTTATTATTTGCGCAAAAGTTGAATTATTCTATCGTGAATAATTTATTGTAACCAACTTCGAATCAATTGCACTTCTTCTAATCTAGATTTACCAACTGGGGTTTTATACTCAAAACCTGGATCTTCTTTTGAAGAGTTTAATACTAGTTTCTCTTTACTTGTTGGTGTTTCCAATACCATAGTTATACCAGATTGTTGACAATATCTAACGAAATGTGATAATCCTTCTAAATTTATATGACCTTCACCTAAATTCTCATGTCGATCTTTCTTACTACCACATGGCATCTTACTATCATTTAAATGAATTAATATAACCTTTGACCAATCCAGTTTCTCAGTGAATTCACTTATATATGCATGCGCACCTTCTGGTGTACTTATATCATAACCAGCCGCAAAAATATGACATGTGTCAATACAAAATGATATTCTTTCTTTTTCATCGTCTGTAAACATATTGTATAATTTTGCTAAATCATCGATACTTGTACATACTTCTGTGCCAACGCCGGCACCAGTTTCTAATATAAGATGTGCATCACATCCACTTGTTTTAGCTAATACTGTTGAAACATATTCTTTCATTTGAAGAATACATTGGTCAACGGAGCAACGTTTACAATGTTTACCCATATGGAAAACAGCACCCAATCCACCCATTTTGTCAATCCATTGTATATCGTCAACACCTGTATTAATAGAATATTCAGAAGGGACAGCACCAGTATTAAATATATAGCTCGAATGAACATAAAGTTTAATGTCATTAGTTGTAATAAATTCTTTACATTTTAGGGCATCTTCTTCTTTAATTTTAGACATAATCTTTCTTTTTGGTGTTTTTAGAAAAATTTGGTATGCATTAGCACCAGTTTTTTTAAATTCCTTTGCCAATGAACCATAAAATGATTTTGTTATACTTGTATGATATCCAATATAAGCCATTGTTTTTAATAATAATATATAATATTATATTAATATTTATATAGTTTTCAATTTTAATAGTGATATTGTTAAGATAAAAAAATTGACATAAAACTTTGTTTTACGCACAAGTGACATAAAACTTTGTTTTACATACAAGTGACATAAAACTTTGTTTTACATAATTTTTATAATATAAAAAAATTGACACTCAAATGTATCTATTCATAGTTTGTATAACATTTAGTAAACTACCGTTGTGAAATCTTACATCCGTAGTTTACCACACACACTCTCTCTCTCTCTTCCAACAATGGGATCCTTGTTCAGCAAGGAAGAAGCCGTGTCCGAAAAAAGTCAAGAGGCTATGATGGATAATCTGGAGGCTAGGGGAAAAGCCGAAGAAATTTTGAATGATGTTTCAGAAAAGCTGAAAACGCAAACTGATCATTTAAAGTCAAACAAAATGCTTGAAGAAATCCTCACGCACTGGAAATACATTTTTCTAATTTGTGTTGTGCGTCAAAGATGTAGTGTCGAAAGAGACCGCGTCGCTGAGATTCAATTCCAAAAAGATTTGAAGACAGCCCTGGACAACTATCGTTTTTTTCGCAATGAAATCGAAGATTTCATCAGTGATTTTGGTCCTAACTACTCGATCACGACTCCAAACGTGGACGACAGCGGTGTCCCTGCACAAGGCGGCGACGGTTACAACAGCAGTGACGACAGTGACGATCAAGAAGAAAAGATGGAGTCTGTCCATGGTGAGTCCAGTCAAAGAATTCTCACTATTGTGAATGATGATGGCGTTTCCATTTTTGAATTCAAATTATCGATTATGGATAATCTTCACCAGGATCTTCATCCTGATGAAGATCCTGGTGAAGTTCATCTTGATAATTTAAAATATTTTGCTACGATCAGACCAGCAGTTGAGACATTGCGTAAGACCCTCATGAAAACAGAGGCAGAGATAAAGACATTGCGTAAGACCCTCATGAAAACAGAGGCAGAGATCAAAAAATGCCAGGAATACGAGAGAGATTTTGATCAAAAATTAGCGGCTACTGCCACCGACCCTTTCGGAAACCCTGTCGGAGCCCCTACCAGAGCCCCTGTCAGAACAACTACCGGAGTCTCAGTGGAAACTGATCCTCGTGCCCAAATATTTAACAATTTTCTCGGCGGAGGTCGTAAACAGAATGACTCCTCCAGAAGAAGAAGTTCCTTGGATAGTGTCACTAAAAACCGTGATGTTGATCATGTCTTTAAGAAACCTGCCCGCAAGAATCAGGCGAGACCTATTTTAATCGTTCAATGTGACGAGCATGGAAAAACCCTTGTAAATGGTGTGGTTCTTACAGAAGATGGTAATACTCTGGATGATGATATTGTACAGGTAATTCTAAGGTTTGTTAATGAAATGCGCCGTAAGAAAATTCAATCCGGCGACATCTCTTTCGACCCTCATGCAAACGAGGACAGTATCCGTAATATGAAAGATCGTATTGTTGAATCATTTGGTAGTATTTTTACCTTCAAAAAAACTAATTGCGACCATGTGTTGGAAGCTACTCTAGTATCAATATAGGTTAGTCTGCGCACATTTTTATAATATAAAAATTGACAAAATAATAATACTATACACACTAATCATATATTATAATAAAGTTGGTAGTAAACTAAAAGGAACCATGAGTTTCACCGATATTACCAATAACCCTATATGCAGACAGAAAATTCATGAGATTTGTAATACCCCTTTTACTGGATTAATTCGTAGTTATTTTGAGATTGGAATAAAATTGTTAGATAATTTAACTAATTTTGATTATAGTAAATGGTGTGAAGGGTTTATCTTTTTTATGATGAAAGTTGAATTAGCTGTTGATGAAGAAGAATATGTAATAAAAATGATGTTATTTGATAATGCAATTGAGAAGAAATTTATTGAATTGAGTGGTATTAAAAGATTTATTTTTCATTCTTTATGCCAACATATCAAAATAAATATTTTTGATAATAAATATACTATTGACCCAGGAAAATATGCTATACACATTCTTGACTCTTTAAGTAGTGGATTATACAGTATGTTGGCAAGAATATACATACCTCTCGAACCATACGACTATACACCAAATGGTATTGTATTATATGATGAAACACTTTGTTTGTACAATAAACATAAGTCAACACCAGATTTTTCTATTGAAAAACTAATGTTTATGAGTATTGTACCATATTATTTAAGATATGAGGATAAATAGGATACTATTTAAAATTTATAATATAAAATATATTATATGTTTCATAAAATATTTTTTATAACTAATTTACTATTAACAATTTTGAAAACTAATTGTAACAAACGATTAGAAATTAATAAGAATAGCATAGCCATATTTAGACCCATATATCCTGAATTTAGAATAAATAATATAAAATATAGAGAAGGTATTAATCCACTTTTTGTTATGAATTTTAGACCAGGTATATATAATGTTAGTGAATATCCATTAAGTGTGTATCCCAGTTGGGCTAAATATGGAAATAATTATTTTAAAAATTCTTTGATAAAAACTGATTGGAAAATTATTGATAAAATAAATTTTAATTTACATAAAGATTCTATTGTAAATATAATTGTATCATCATACAATCCACATTTTTATAATATCAGTAAAATGAATAATATTGAATATAAAATATACCATAACCATGAACAATTATATTCCACGAATTATCCTTCTTTTGATTTTATCAGTAAATATCATTTTAATAAAGGACCACATTTATTAACATTAATGGCAAAAACAAATGATGTTGCTTGTTTATGTCCCACTATTGGCGATGGTTTCAAATCAGGACATCATTTTGCAATATGGGAAAATACAATTGAAAATAAAAGAAATAATATACCTATTAAAATTACATTGCCAATTTACCATAAAGAAAATAATGTTATTAAAATAGATAACTTTAATGTTGGTGTAAAATACAATTTAAATCTTTTTACAAAATAACAACAGCAATTGAGGTTATTGTTGTTGAATTATTTAAGATAAGTATCTTTGAACCATTTTTTGGGTCATTGCATTTTTACCACTAATTTCAGCTTTTATTAACCATTGTAAATAATTTGGATCAGATTCTTGTACCTCTTCTATTGTTTCCCCTTTATGTTTTCCAAATGATATTTTAGTTTTTCCTAAATCATTTGTTTTTTCCATAGACATAATTGAACCCATATTAGCAAGTTTATCTGCCATATCATTTGCCATTGATTCGTAATCCTTTTTATTTGTATGTGCTTTTACATATTCAAATCTAACTGTTGGATTTTTTTTAAGATAATGATAAGCATCTTTAAATATCTCAACATTAGGTATACCTTTATCATCCTTGGCTTCCCAATTTTTGAGTGCACATTTATCTCCATAAGTTGTAAAACATCTTATGGAATATACAGAATCTGTATGAATAATAATTGGTCGCCTGGCTTTAATTTCTTTACTTAATATTTTTAGTGTTTTTACAATTGCAGCTAATTCTGCTCTATTATTTGTTGGTTTATCCATATAAGGTGCACCTACATTTCGTGGATCATTTTGTCCAAAAAATATTCCAATACCACCGTATGATTCTTTGGCACCATTTCCATAACAACTTCCATCTGTGTAAACATGAATTTTTTCACCGACTGGTTCTGTGCCTGGGCAAAATTCAACAAATTTTGTCATTTTTACTAGCTCTTTTTCGATACCATTTTCAGCAAAATAATCTGCTTCATTATGAGTATTAAACTTTTTATATACTGGTTTATTAAATCCATTTACTTGGGCAAAACATTCCCCCCATGTTGGAAATACTCCTGTTTTTCTACCTTTATGGACTCCATAGTATTGTATTTTTGTTTTAGGCATATTAATATTATATCTAGATATAATATTTATATATAATATTTATATATAATATTTATATTTTATCAATTTTCAATATTAATATTTACTAATTATATATGTTTAAGGAAAATCAATATATATATACTTTTTTTTTAATTGAAAATGTTAAACCACTTGACTGGATTAATTTAGATGGTTATTTATTCAAAAAATGGTTAAACAAACAAGATAGTAGTAATAATCCATATATATTAGGAAATTATAATATAACAAAATTTATTGAAGATATTGATCAACTTACGTGGATAAATAATGATTCTTTTAATTTTATAAAATGGATAAATGGTTCAGATGGTTATAATCCACCGACTATTTATAATAATGACTATGATTATAAAGGTATATTTAAGTTTAGATTATTAAAAAATGAATGGAATAATTTGCCGAAACCATCAATTGAGAATAATTTTAGATTACCAATTGTTAATAATGATAATTGTTTTTTAAATTTAAATGAATCTCAAATAACAACAAAGAATACTAATAATAATTACATTGAAATAACATTTAATTTTATGTTTAAAGATAATGAAGAATCAATAGATGGATTAAGATTTTTTGGCGGTAAAATAGATTATTCATCTATATCCTCATTAGAAATATTAGATTTTGATAATATTCCATTATCAAGAAATGATGGCGATAATGATTATCCAATTGGACTTCAATTTTATGATATGTCAATTATTTTACCGAATAATTCAATTCCAATTATATTAGAAAATACAAGTTTTGATTACACTTTTTCATATACTATTAAATCAACGAAAAATAGTAATTATGGTAATATAGATAATTGGGAAATTAAAAATGTAAATAGTTGTATTGGTACATTTAGCAATAATGAAGATTTTAACACAAAAATAAGTAGTTGGGATACATCAAATGTTACTAATTTGCAACAAATGTTTCAAGATTGTGAAAATTTTAATCAACAATTAAAGGATTGGGATACATCAAATGTTACTGATATGGATTATATGTTTGAAAATTGTAAAAATTTCAATAATGATATTTCAAAATGGTGTGTCTCAAAAATTAATACAAAACCCATTTATTTTGATAAGAATACCAGTTCAGATTGGTCATATTTACATAAACCATTTTGGGGTGAATGTCCAAATAAAGACCGAGAAGATGTGGAAGTATTATATTCTGAACTATTAGAAGTTAATACAGTAAATAGCACAAATTTATCTTCTTCTGATAATTGGGAATATTATAATCCAAGTAAAGATCCTAATATTTATTTTGCTTTAATGAACAAAACTAACAATCAATATGATAAATTGGAGGTATTAAAAATAAATAAATTAGACAACACAGTAGTTAAGTGTACATCTACTACAAATGTAAATAATATATACTGGAATAGTGGTAGTGTATCTAATAGATTATGGTTAGATATAAAAGTTATATACACGGATAAAGGTGATTATGCTTATATGTGCACAGAAGGATCTGGATTTGATAAAACAGGTAACGATGATTCAGCATTTAATAATAAAGTTGTTCACATTTATAAATTAGATACTTTATATGAAAATGAAACATATTCATGTGTTAATACTATTCCTGGAATAAATTATCATAATGTTTTTACATTTCAAAGTTATGATAAGAGTGTTGCTTATTTATATGGTGTTGGTAGTAATAGAAACGCCCTTGAAATTTATGACCTAAGTATAAATCCTGAAAAACCTTTTTTCTTGGGTGGCTACTTAGCATACCCAGATGGATACAATCATACACATACTAACGATGATCCTATTACAAATAGAAATATATTGTATATTCATGATATTGATGTAAGTGATCAGATTCCCGGACATACTGATAAAATATTACTGTTTGGTGCATGTATTTATTGGACATCTTTAATTGTTTTAGATGTAACTGATCCTGTAAATATACAATCATTAGTATCTATTGTGGATCCAAGATTTCAAAATCCAACTTTTGATAATTATGGATTACATCATTGCTGGTTAACACCAAATTCTGAATTTTTAATTACTGGAACAGAAGGTTTTACTAAGGATAATTTTATTATTGATATTAAATCATTATTAGCTCAACCTAATTATTATTATAATAACGAAAATATTGATTTAAGTCAATACTCAAAATATGTAGGTGATTTACAAATATTAAGTAATTCTTTGGGTACTAATTTACATAATCAATATTGCTATCAAATTAAAAATGATGATGAAAATTTTATGTTATTCACGGCTGCATATGCATCGGGTACAATGATACATATATTAAATTATAACAAAATTAGAGAAGGATTATTAAATATTGGTGTTAATAATAATCTACAAGATTCAATTGTTGGTTATCAAAGAGTAACAGAATCATATGAATCGACTTATGTAACAGATAATTTTTTACAAGAAGCAGTATGGTCGGTATCGTATTGTCCTAATAGTAAAATATGTTTTGATTCGTGTTATTTCGGATCAAATGATCATGCAAGAGGATATCGTGTATTTAAAGTAAATTCAGTCCCTGAAATAGGTCATAGAACTATTCCACCACAACAATCACAAGTTACTACATATACCAAAAAGGTGATTTTAAGTAAAGACCCATTATTTGAAATACATCCTGGTTTTTATAGATTAATTATTCGCAATGCAAATAGTGGTTATTATTATGAAATTTTTGTAAATGATACATTTAAGGGTATTTCTTATGGTAAATATGATTTAGGACGTCTTACAAATGATACAAATGATACTATTGAATATAGTATTAAGGTAGTTGAATATAATCAATATAATATTAAAACTAATTGGGAAGAAAATCAATATATTAATGTTGACCCACATACTTATATGAGTATGAATGAATATACACAATATAATTTAAATATGTTTAATATTATGCATCCTCCATTAACTTTAGTGAATAGTAATATAGATTTTGATTATAATTGGGTAGGATGGCCAGGGGATTATGAGGGTTTTAAACTAACATTGGATATGTTA
>Ga0233412_10000168_pt1 | contig 37749 bp, 32 predicted proteins | sample Na_anoxic_4_MG_FD_180667 | JGI IMG/M metagenome (GOLD analysis project Ga0233412, IMG submission 180667) | Seawater microbial communities from Saanich Inlet, British Columbia, Canada - Na_anoxic_4_MG | ecosystem: Environmental > Aquatic > Marine > Inlet | place: Canada: British Columbia... | reverse complement strand
TTTGTGTATTACCGCACATGCTTCGGCGCGGTTTATATATTTTTCGTACCTGAACGTATTATCCAGATACCCAATTATTATACCCGCGTTATATGTTTTTAAAACATGGGGCACATAATTCTCAGGCGTATAACCATAGAGGTCATACAATCCACAGGCTTCTATCTCGATTTTTTCATTGAGAAAATCCAGAGCCTTGGATATTATACATACAATTTCTCCCCTTGGCAAGGGTTTTTTGTAATTTTTTATTTCACTGTTTTCAAGCAGACCGTTTTGTTCTGCACATTCAATATACGTTGAAGCCCAGTAATTTGTTCCATTGCCGGGGTTTAAACCCAATGCAGTTACTGTCATCTTTATAAATTGATCCGCATTAAGCAATTCATCCGGCCTGAACGTGCCGTCGGGAAAGCCATTAATCACACCTATACCCACCAAATCATTTACAAAACCGCCATACCAGGATTCATCGTTGATATCTGTCAATCCAGCCTTAGCTTTGACGGGATATGATACAACCAATATAGAGAGTAAAAGAATAATGACATAGGGAAGAAATTTTCTAAACATTCTGCACCGCCTGGTAAATATTGTATGTTTATAATACTCTTATTACCATTATTTGTCAACATTGATTTGGCGTTAATTTTTATATTAAAAGACATAAAAAATCCGGGAACGAGTCCCGGATTAAAATCTTCTTTATTTTATATCAGTTGCCGTTTCCATTTCCACCGGCATTGCTTCCAGCGTTTTTGCCGGCATTGTTACCTGAGTTCCCCGGACCATCGTCACTGGAGTTCTCGCCTGCATTTTCACCCGCATTATCTCCTGCATTCTCAGGTCCCTCTTCCTCTGATTTATTTTTAGCGGCTTTCAATGCTGCCACCTTGGCTTTAACTTCATCCATTTTCTCTTCAACCCTGGTTCGGTTTTCTTCCTGCTTTGCATCATTGTCAGCTTTTTTTGCTTCTTTTATTTCTTCCCGAATCCTGGCTTTTTCTTCAGGTGTAGCACCCTTATACTGGGCCATTCCCATTATAATCTCATCGGCTTCCATGTCCGCCGTTAAAACCATATTGTCTAGCTGGGCTAAAAGGAAATCCAACTGGGCTTTTAATGCAATATATCTCTCACTTGCTTCATCGAGTCCTGCAAGATTACCTTCTATTTTTGCTGCTTCCCGGAGAATCTTATCCATCATTGCTTCTATTTGCTTAATATGCCCCTTGCTGTTTTCCTGCCCTTGTTCCGACGCCCCTGTTACCAGGCTTGTGGCTTTATTTATTGTCTTTGCTAAATTTCTTATTCTCTGCAATTCCTGAACACTCAAAGCTGCTGCTGCTTCATATGTAATGGTCGATCCTTCTTCCTGTGCCTTTGTGGCTAAAACTATTCTTCCGATAGGAACATCAAGATCTTCTGCTGCAGTTGCCATATCTTCTGTCACTCTGCCTATATATACTTTGACTTTCGGTTCGCCCTCTTCAGCTTCAACCTCCAAAGGTTCATCCTCATCATCTTCTGTTTCAATCTCAACGCCGGTCAAAGCTTCCGCTACTTCTTTTTCAACTGTTTTCAGCTTTCCATTTTTACCTGTTATAGATAGTACTACGGTTCCATCTTCTTCAAGGTATCCCTGGTCCAAAAGTAATTGAATTGCCACATTCACAGCGGGTCCGAACTTCATGCCAACCAGGCTTTCTAAGTCACTGATCTGTTCAGCATCATCATTCAATGCCTGAATTGATGAAACATTGTTGAAAGCATTAACTTCAATTTCAATTGATGGATTCACATCCAGATATACTGTATAAGCGTTTCCGGCATAAACAGCGAATAATCCGAGTGCCAAAACAAGCACGAATGCGGCGGCAATCGACAGGTTCCTCGCAGTTTTAACAGCTCCGCTTACGAAACTGACTTCTTCGCCTTCGTTCCACCCTTTCATTGTCCTTGTTTTCACGAATCTTCCGTTTTGATCCATTACAACGGACTTCCGTGATCTTTTTTCAATAATTATGCCTTTCATCCAGTCCTCACCTCATTTAACAAATTCTCTTAAGTATGAATATTTCGTCTGCCTGAGCAATGCTCTGGCAATTATGTATTTTCTTTTTTGTTCTATTAGTTTTACCGTAATCCCTGATAATTCGCTTAATCTTCTAACCGGGACTTTTTTTGTTTCCCTCAGCTTACTGAATAAAACTTCATTTCCCGACAGGGCCTGGGCAGCTGTATTAGCCTTATTCCTGCTGCCCTTATGCTTCGGGCTGTCCTTCAGTAGGTCATTCAGTAAAATCCCATAAAACGTAAGTTCATCCCGGAACATATCAACTTCCATTTTCCTGTCGGTCTTATCCTCAAAGGTCGCCTCGATTTCAATGTCATCTCTTGGTAATTCATTTGGTTTGAATTCTTTTCTCACCTGGTCTTTTACCCTGTTAGTTATTACCAGCGATGCAAATCCAAGGAACCTGCCCTCATTATCACGGAACTTGTCAACTGCTTCGGCAAATGCCGACATTGCAGTGGTACTGAAACTGTCATATGCTCCCGGGGGAACGACTTTCACAGCGGTCTTCCTAATAAACGGTATATATTCCTCAATCAGCCTGTTCAGTTCATCAGGATTACTTTTCGCTTCTTGCACCCTTTGTTCCAAGTTTTCAAATTTCATTGGGCTCTCCGTAGTATTATGCATTCCGAAAAACCTTTCTCAATATATTATTCGCATTACACCTGCTGTTTTTAGGGGTCATTACCAATAAGTATTGTCCCTTTGTTGATAAAACAATATTAACACATCATAAAAAAATATTCTTTTGCCCGTACTAATAAAATTACATATAATATACAGTATGAAAGTATTGATTCTTGCAGACACTCATTACGACAACGGAAGCAGACACTTGCATTACCCGGCTTCGAAGCGGGTTTTGTCAGAATTCTGGAATTGGCTTCAGGCTGAATCCTCTAAGTGTGATTTAGTTGCGGTTTGCGGCGATGTTTCCGTTAAGGGAACGAAACATCTATCTGAACTTGATTTTGTAAGGGCCCGCCTTGATGAATTGCCGGTGCCCTACATAGCTCCCGCGGGAAATCATGACCTTTGCGCTACCATAGGAATGGAAGAACGTTATCCGGATCTCGAAGAGTATGAATATGTTCGTCTGAAAGAAACGAACTATTATAAGGCGTTTGGCGAAGCCGGGGTCAGGTATTCGAAGGTTTTCAATGGAATCCGCTTCATTGGATTTGCTATAAGGAATGAAGATCCGGACAACCAGCTTCCCTGGCTTCAGTCTGAGCTTGAAAAGCCGGAACCAAAGTTGGTGTTCGGGCATTATCCTTTGGTTAGAACAAGGGCTGGCGGATTCTGCAAGGACTGGGATTACTCTCGTATTGATAAAACCTTGCTGGATTTAACGGCTGTACTCGGTGATAAGAATCACAATGTTCTGGCATATTTTTGCGGACATCAGCACATAAACAGTATTGTCCCAATGGGCAGTACATTTCAAATTGAAACTGCTAGTACAGTACTGACTACAACTTCTTATAGAGTAATGGAAATCACAGATAATGAAATTAAAATTACAACCCACAGGCTTCCTTATATGGATGGTTATGCAGGTGATTTAACTCTCCCTGAACGCTCAATCGACAACGAGCATCCCACAATCCACGAATATCATTATGGCAACAGAACCGATTTAACACTTGACATTAAATATAGTAAAATTTAATTGAAGAGGTGATCTTATGTCCAGTCAATCTGATTCACTGTACAGAATACAAGATTCGGATATCGAAAAGGCCGGCCTTGTCATGGCTGACGCTTTTTCAAATGATCCCATATGGAAACGAATCCTTGAAGGGTGCAGCCTCAAACAAAGAAGCATCTGGTTTCAAAATCCTGTCAGGTTCTGTATGAAGTATGGTCATGCTATGGCTACATCTCCTGAAATCGAAGGATTTATAGGCTGGTTACCCGGAGAATTTTCACAAATGACTTTTGGAAGAATGTTAAAAAGTGGAATTTCAGGTTCTAGTAGAAAAATCGGATGGAGGCCCATGTTCCGCATGATGCCACTGCGTGTCTTTGAAACTGACCGCAAAAAGCACATGCAGGATATTCCATATATTTATGTAATGATAGTTGGGGTATCTCCAAAATTTCAGGGACAGGGATTCGGCGGAAAGCTTCTTAGGGGTGTTATTAAAGAGAGTGAAAAAAGGGGTGTTCCAGTATATCTTGAGACATCAACTGAAAAGAATGCTGCGATGTATAATCACTTTGGTTTTAAAACACTTGCTGAAATCAATCTTCCAAAACTAAATCTCCCTCAGTGGGAGATGCTGCGGGAACCTGAGTAATTTTTTCTTCTGTAATCAGATGTCTAGTTAAATACACTTCGAATTCTTCATAATCCCAGACTCTTATACATTCCTTTTGAATGGGAATATTACCTTTCATATTACTGGAAGTATAGTTTTAACTTATATAGTACACACATGAGAGAATAACTCAGCAAATTATTTCATGATTAAAATTAAGCGAAGGATAAAAGTCCTGCACACAATAAACAAAACCAGGCTTTCCTTTTATAATGCTTAGCATATATATATACGGGTATACCTAAAGGCATAGATGATGGAAATTTAGGAGATAATCAATGAGTAAAAATACAGGGATAGTATATTTTTCAAGAGATGGTTCTACAAGAGTCCTTGCGGAACTTCTAGGAAAGAAATATGATGCAGATGTTATAGAGTTAACTGAAAAGGGCAAAAAATCAGGGTTTTTCAAGGGAGCATCAAAAGCTTCTAAAAAACAAAGTATTGAGTTAGAGGGACAGCCATATAATAAAATTGACTCCTACACAAAACTATACTTGTGCACACCCATATGGGCATTCAATGGAACACCTGCAATGAACGCCTTTATTGATAATGCAGATTTTACCGACAAGGAAATCGCAATTGTTACTGTTAAAGGATTTGCGCCAGACGGAGCTATGGGAAAGACTCATACATTTTTAACGGAATCAGTAGAGAAGAAAAACGGGAAAGTTTCTGCTTGTTTTGATGTACACGGTGCAATGATTGGTAAGGCGGCCAGCGAAGCACATATAATGGAACAAATTAATACATACGGCATATAAAAAACAGAACAGTTAAAAGAGCCCTTTTTTCAAGGGTCTTTTTTATTGCATGTTATCAATTTGAACAATGAAACAATTTACTCATATGCTATTAATAAGAAGAACAGGCAAATAAATTCCTATAATATTTATAAGCGGGGTTATAATGAAAACGCCAAAGTTTTTATTCTTTGAATGGCAAGATGCGGTTATGCAGCAGAAGAAAAAAGGCTGGATATATAAAGCTTCATACGGTGAAACGCAAATAAAACCCGTCAAGACATTTGCTGGCCGCCCGTGACGTTAATAGCCTGCCCCGTCATATAACTGCTCTCATCTGAGGCAAGGAATGTCATCAAGTTTGCTACATCCTCATACTCACATGGGCGCTTCATAGGTACTTGATTCAGATACTTTTGACGAACCTCTTCCTCTGTAATCCCTTGGTTTACCGCATACTGTTTAAAAAGACTGTTGGTCCACAATGGAGAATTCAATAGGTTACCCGGGCATATTGCATTGACTCTTATACCCTGACTGGCAAATTCCAGGGCAAGACTCTGAGTAAGACCAATACCGCCGAATTTTGAAGCTGCATATGCAGAGTTCTTTTTAGAGCCTTTTTTACCGGACTTGCTGTTTATCTGGATGATTGAACCGTTTCCGTTTTCCAGCATCTTTTTAGCTGCTGCTTTAGCAAAAATAAAGTATCCCACAAGGTTTACATTTATTACAAACTGCCACTTCTTAACATCAAATTCGGGTGTCGGACCTGATATTAATACGGCTGCATTGCTAACTGCAATATCCACTTTACCGTATTTATCTATTGCAACATTCATAAGTGCTTCAACATCTTCTTCTGATGTGACATCAACTTTTACAGCCGTTGCATCCGATAACTTTTCAGCAACTTTTATAGCTCCGTCAATATTAATGTCCCCGATAACAACCTTACAACCTTCTTTATCAAGTCTCTGGGCCAATGCTTCTCCAAGCCCCTGCGCTGCACCGGTTATCACTGCCACTTTTCCTTCTAATCTTTTATATCCCATTACTATCCTCCTAAATGAGTTCTACTTCGAACTCCTGGCATTTCTTAAATATTTCTTCACCCGGATTACTGTCGCAGACCCAAAAATCAATATCTTCAAGCGATGCAAAAGTAAAGGTAAGATCCTTATCAATTTTGCTGCTGTCCATTAACATGATGATTTTTTTAGCCTTTGCCAATATTTTTTGCTTAAGCAGACACTCATACCTATTGGAAATCGTGAACCCTCTGTCAAGTGAAAAACCCGAAGCCGACATGATGGCCACATCAATATTCAGCGCATCCATCATCAGAAGTGCATCCGGTCCTGAGCAGGAAAGAGTATTCTTATTAACTGCTCCGCCAAGCAGCATAACGGAATGTGCCGTTGATGAAATCTTTAGGGCAGTGTTAACCGCACTTGTAACAAATGTACAGCCTTCGCCCTCAATGAGCTTGGCAAGACCCATAACCGTGCTGCCTGCATCAAGGTAAATGGAACGGCCTTTTTCTATAAACCGAACCGCTTTAGCCGCAATTCCTGTTTTTGCCACAACACCTTCTTTGGCACGCTTTGAGTACTCATTCTCCTGCCCGTCATGTAAATCTACTTTATTGGTGCTGACAGCCCCGCCGTGTGTTCTGATTGCAAAACCCTCGTTTTCGAGAAAGCTCAGATCCCTTCGAAGCGTCATCTCGGACATATCGGAAAAAACTTTCCGAAGATCCTGAAGATGAACTTCTCCGGCGGAGTCCAGCATCTTTTTAATTTGCTGCTGTCTGCCGTTCATGATTATACTCCGTATTTATTAAGTCTTAATTGTTCAGTTTCAGTGAAGTTCTGTGTTGAAACATGACCTTCCAGAGGAACTATTTTCTGATGAATCGCATCAATGAACCAACCGGGCTGAGGGAAGAAATATTTTTCATATTCCTGAGCCGGAGTAATCCAGTTGCGTGCCCCTACTACTACAGGAGGTGCATCCAGGTAATCAAATGCCAGTTCGCTGATTGTCTGAGCCATATCCTTAAGATGAGAGCCTCTTTCGCATGCATCACTTGACAGGATAATCCTGCCGGTTTTCTTAACGGATTCTACTACTTTTTCATAGTTGAAAGGAACAATACTCCTTGCATCAATAACTTCAGCGGACATGCCGTATTTTTCCTGCAGTTCATCCGCTGCTTCAAGAGCCCTGTAAAGAGTGGCACCGATTGTCAGTATTGTTACATCGGCACCTTCACGTTTAATATCAGGATCGCCCATTTCGATTTCATAGTAACCTTCTGGAACACCTGCTTCTACAAATTCTTCACCCTTGTCATAAATTCTCTGGCTTTCAAAGAATATAACGGGGTCGGTTCCCATTAGAGCTGTATTCATAAGGCCTTTTGCATCATATGGCGATACTGGGAAAACAACTTTCAATCCAGGAACATGCGCGCAGAGGCTTGTCCAGTCCTGAGAATGCTGTGCGCCGTATTTTGAACCTACTGAAACCCTTACCACAACAGGCATTTTCAATACACCTGCACTCATTGCCTGCCACTTTGGAAGCTGATTGAAGACTTCATCTCCTGCTCTTCCGAGGAAGTCGCAATACATAAGTTCAACGATTGCACGTCCGCCGCACATTCCGTAACCTACAGCTGTTCCGACTATTGCCGCTTCACTTATAGATGAATTGAACAGCCTGTTATATGGAAGTGCTTCCGTGAGACCACGGTATACTGCAAATGCTCCGCCCCAGTCCCTGTTTTCTTCTCCATAGGCAACAAGGGTGGGATCAGTGTGGAACTTATGGGCAACTGCTTCAAAAATCGCATCCCTGATTTGGAATGTTTTATTTTTTGAGACAGGTTTACCATCTTTAAAGGCATATCTCTCTTTACGGGCAATCTGTATTGCACGTGGATTTTCTTCATAAGGCATGTTGACCTGAGCTTCACCTTCTTCCATTTTCTCAACTTTTTTGTTTGAGAACATGAGTTTTTCAATGGCATCGCCTGTTCCTACCAAATCCATTCTTGGAGATATCTCATCATTGATAGCCATCTTCATAACCTTAGTTATGAGTTCTCCGGTAGAATCAAGGATTGTTTCAAATACTGAATCATCCGCAACACCTGAGTCAACAAGGGCCTTTCTATATGTAAGAAGTGAATCCTGCGCTGTCCAGGCATCAATTTCCTCACGGCTCCTGTATGCCGAAGCATCAGATGGGGAATGACCGGAAACCCTGTAGGTGATTGTATCCAGAAGAACCGGGCCCTTTTTAGCTTCAAGAATTGCTTTTTTCCTTCTGATTGCATCAATGACAGCCAGTGGGTTATAGCCGTCAATACGTTCTGAATGCATTTGTTCCGGGTTAACGCCTGCACCGAAACGGGCAAGAAATTCGTAACCCATGGTTTCGCCGTTTGTCTGACCGCCCATGCCGTATTGGTTATTAAAGAAGTTGAAAATTATCGGCAGTCCGCCCTGGTATTCGCCTTCCCATAGTTTCTTGAACTGGTCCATGGAAGCAAAGCACATGCCTTCCCATACAGGTCCGCATCCAAGGGAAGCATCACCAATGTTTGCTATTACTATTCCGCTTTTACGGTTTACTTTTTTATAAAGCGCAGCACCTGTCGCTATATCTGCAGAGCCGCCTACTATTGCATTGTTTGGGTAAATTCCAAACGGAGTAAAGAAAGCATGCATGGAGCCTCCGAGTCCTCTGTGGAATCCGGTTTCACGTGCAAATATCTCAGCAAGGGTTCCGTATATGAGGAAATCCTTGGCTAGTTCTTTGATGCTATTCTGGTCAGCTTGAACGACTTTCAAAATTGCTCCGTCAAAGTATGCTTCCATAATATCCATAAGCTGCTTATCAGAAAGTTTTTCAATTGCTGAAAGACCTTTTGCAATGATTTCGCCATGGCTCCTGTGGGACCCGAAAATATAGTCATTTGCATCTAAAAGATACGCCTGCCCAACGGATGAAGCCTCCTGTCCTATTGACAAATGAGCCGGTCCTGGATGGTTGTATTCAATACCATTGTATTGTCCTGTCGTTTTAATTGCATTGAGCATACCTTCAAATTCCCTAATTATGGACATGTCCCGGTATATTCTCATAAAATCATCACTGGAAAAATTGTCTTTTTCATCTTTGATTGATTTTGAATACTGGTTTATGGGGATATTGTTAAACTTAATTTCCCCGCTTTTTCTGATTTCATTTGGATCTATATATTGTGTTCTTGGCATTTATCTGCTCCTTTCTAAAACGCGAATAATGCTTCTCTGATGACTTCACAAACCGTAGGATGAGGGAATACGATTTCCTTTATGTCATCTACAGTCATTTCTGTCTCTATCATGAATGATGCGCCGTAAATGAACTCACTTGAGTAGTTTCCTATAACGGATACACCGATCACTTTATTATATTTTTTATCTACAAGAACTTTGCAGATTCCATCACCGCCTTCATTCTCTGCAACATATCTGCCTGCATATCTCATGGAGATATTTGCGCATTCATACTCAATTCCTTTTTGTTTAGCTGTTTCTTCTGTTTCACCAACACTGGCGACTTCAGGATTTGTATAAATGACAGCAGGAATTGCGTTATAACGCATTCTGTCCTTTTTCCCAAGTATATTATTAATACATACTTCTGCTTCTCTGTAAGCAGTGTGAGCAAGCATTGATTTTCCGTTTACATCACCTGCTGCGTAAACTTCAGCGATGTTTGTACGGCCTTTATCATCAGTTATTATTGCCCCGCGTTCTGTCAGAGAAACTCCAATGTTCTCGATACCAATATTCTGTGTAAATGGTCTTCTTCCGATGCTTACCAGTACTTTATCCGCAGGAGTTTCGACTTTTTCGCCTTCTTTTTCATATATAACACTGCTTTGGGTAAACTTCACAACCTTTGACTGAAGATTAAATTTGATTCCTTTTTTCTCATAGTTCTTCATAAGGATTGTTGAAATTTCAGTATCCGTCATGCCTGCAATTCTGTCCAGCATTTCAACGATAGTTACTTCACTGCCGGCACTGTTATAATAACTTGCCATTTCAAGTCCTATAACCCCGCCTCCAACGACGACCAGTTTTTCAGGAACAACCGTTAAATCCAAAACTTCCTTGTTGGTCATAGCGAACCCAGCTTCATATGCTTCCTTTAGCCCTTCGATTGGGGGCATTAACGGAACAGAGCCTGTGCATATCATCAATCTGCTGCCGGTGTAGACAGTGCCGGCACAGCTTACATTAAAACCATCTGCACTGCGTTTTTCAATAAAACCTTCACCTTCGATAAGTTCGACCTTATTGTGTTTGAGTGCTCCCTTGACACCTGAAACCAATGTTTTTACCACTTTCTTTTTACGTTTGATTACTTTTTCCTGATTAAGGGACGCACCTTCAAATGTTATACCGTATTTTGACCCGGTCTTAGCATAATCATATATTTTAGCAGAGTACAGGAGTGCTTTTGAGGGTACGCAGCCTTCATTCAGACAAACCCCTCCGACGTTCTTTTTTTCAAACAGCACCGTCGTTAGTCCGGCATGTCCAGCACGTTCAGCAGCAAGATATCCCGCAGGTCCTCCGCCGATTATCATTAAATCATATTTCATATCCAACCTCCTATGCCAGCAGCATAACCGCGAAATTTTCGAGGTTAGTGCAAAGGTCTTTAAGGAAACGAGCTGCAGGAGCTCCGTCTACTGCCATGTGGTTTATTGTAAGCGACAATCCCATGGATGGGAATGTTGCGATGCTGCCGTTGACTTCCTTAACTTTGGTTGTAATTCCGCACACACCCAGAATAGCAGTCTGGGGCGGATTTATTACCGGTGTAAATGTCTCCACACCCATAGCTCCCAGATTGGTTATAGTAAAGGTGCCGCCCTGCAGGATGTCGGGATTGATTGTACCGGATTTGCTCTGTGCTGCAAGTTCCTTTGTATTAGTGCTTATCTGTGAAAGGGTCATTCTGTCGCTGTTGAATAGAGTCGGAACCATCAGTCCTCTTTCAGTATCAACTGCAACACCCATATGCACCGTATTGTATCTGCGTATAGTATCATCGGTGAAGTGGGCATTCAGGCCTTTATGCTTTAGTAATGTTTTCGCAGTGGCGTATACGACCATATCACCCAATGTGATGTTTGGAAGACCGAGTTCTTCTCCTTTAGCTTTAACGCCTTTTCTAAATTCCATTATTGCGCTGGCATCAAATGACATATTGATTGTGAGCTGTGCCATTGAAGCAAGTGAATGATGCATAGCCCTGGCAATGACTTTTCTGATATTGGGAAGTTTTTCGTCTTCAAACTCAACGAAGTCCGCAGGAACCAATGCTTCTTCGATTCCGCCTTTTTCAATATCTTCAGCTGTTATACGTCCGCCGATTCCACTGCCTGCATATGCGGTTCCGCTGACATATGAGGTTGCCGCCGCTTTTGTAATTGATGGTCCTGATTTTTCGAGTTTTGCTATATCGCGTTCAATGATTCGGCCATTCGGTCCTGTAGCAGTAGCATATGCCGCATCAAGGCCTGCTTTTTCGGCCCGGTTTTTAGCCCTTGGTGAAATTTTAGCAACATCGCCTGTGGGTGTTGTTGCTGCAGCTTCTGGTTTGTCATCAGCCTTTTCTTCAACAGATTCGTCTGCTTTTTCTTCCTGCGCTTGTTCTTTCGCCGGTGCCGATGCACCTTCTGGTGAAAATTCTGATATGTTTTCGCCTTCTTCGCCAATTACGCACATTGTTGTTAGTACAGGAACATCATCATCCTCTTCAAAAAAGATTTCAAGAAGTGTTCCTGCCACACTGGATTCCTCATCGAATGTAGCTTTGTCAGTTTCATATGTGAATAAAATATCTCCAACGACTACGGCATCGCCTTTTTGTTTATGCCATTTTGAGATTATACAGCTTTCAACCGTATTTCCCTGCCTGGGCATTATTATCGCAGTTGCCATTTGTTCTCCCCCTAACATAAAATGATAGTTTCTTACTTTGTATGTTAGATTCTATCACCGTCACTTATGTATGTCAACTTAAGTGCTCCTAAAAATAACATGGATATAGCAAAAAAGACACATACGCGCCTTTTTTGAAAATTAGATAATATTATACTTCTATTTACAAAGCTTTTTAACAACAATTTCAGCTGCTTTAACCAATGGGTATCCTGCCGGGGATGCTGTAAGCAACGGTTGTGTTCCTATCTGAGTCATGATCACATCATATACCGTCATATGATTCTGGATTGCAAAGCCCATTACATTGGTAAGTTCACCTGCAGATTTGCCGCCCAGCACTTCTCCACCAAGGATGACACCTGACTGTTTAGATACAATCAGTTTAACGGTTTCTTTATGTGCATCAGTTATTTTCCCGGGATGTCTGTTGACTCCGGTGAATGATCCGGTAACAACATTAAAGCCTTCTTTAACCGCATGTTTTTCTATCAGGCCTGCCACCCCAAGGGCTGTATCACCAATGCAGGTGGAATAAATACCAACAGTTCCTTTGAATACGCTGAAAGTTTTAAGTTCATAGAGATTCATACCAGCTGTCCTGGCTTCTGTACAAGCAGTTGAAGCAAGCATAATCCTGCTCAGTTTACCTGTGGCAAAATCTACTTTTTCAGCGCAATCGCCTGCTGCAAATACATCAGGCACACTTGTTCTTCTATACTGGTCTGCTTTAATGAATCCGAATTCATTCAGTTCAAGGCCCATATCAGCAGCAAGTGATGTATTGGGGAAATATCCAAGCGAAAGGATAACTGCATCTGCATCAAGCACGCGCCCGTCCTGCAGATTAACTTTTTCCACTTTTCCATCTCCTGAAATTTCTTTGACACCGCATCCGGTTATAGCTGTAACACCTCTGCCGGAAAGTATTTCCTGTGCTTCAGATGCAAATTCATCATCAAAAGTAGTTCCGAGAATAGTAGGAAGAATTTCAACCAGTGTCACTTCCTTGCCTTTTTTATTGAGTTCATCAGAAACTTCAACACCGATGAAACCGGCACCGATAACTACTATTTTCTTAAACACCTCGAGTTTTGAAGAAATGACATCCAGATAAATTTTATTCTTCGGAATTGTGAATACATTATCGAGTTCCGTACCTTTGAGCCATTTAGGTACTGCAGGCATTGAACCGATTCCCATGATTAGCTTGTCGTATGAATAAGATTCGCCGTTCTTAGTTTTGCATGTTTTACCATCAGTATTAACAGACAGCACTTCATCAACTACGATTTCAACGCCCATCTTCAGCAATCCGCCGTCCGGCAGTATGTTATTATCACTGCTTTCAACTGTTCCAAAGATATATGGTATTCCACAAGGAATTAGAACTTTTTCTTCTTTCCTGATTACTGTTACACTTTTGTCAGGATTACAGGACTTCGCTGTCATTGCAGCGACCAAGCCGGTTGCGCTTCCGCCGATTACCAGTACATCAGTTTTTTTCATTATTTGTTACCTCCATAGTTTATTGACATATGTTCATTACCACTATTTATTAAACTCCTGTTTTGCACATATGTCAATAACCAAATGAGATATAAAAAAAATAGAAAGCTTGTAATAGTTTTGTGTCACTAAGAAAGAGCGATTTATTCTATTGATTTTCATAAAAAAAGTGCCTTGGTTAATACAAAGACACTTTTCGAATAAATATTAAATTTGTTTATAAATTATACAATACCCTGAGCCATCATAGCCCCTGCAACTTTCTTAAATCCAGCAATATTTGCACCCACAACATAGTTTCCTTCAACTCCATATTCTTTGGCGGCTTCATCTATCTGATTAAAAATTGTATGCATTATTCTCTTCAGCCGGTTGTCTACTTCTGCAAACGTCCATGAATATCTCATGCTGTTCTGAGTCATTTCAAGAGCTGATACTGCAACTCCACCTGCATTCGCTGCTTTCCCTGGTGCAAATAGCACACCATTTTCAAGAAATACATTTGTGCCTTCTAATGTTGTTGGCATATTAGCGCCTTCACCGACTGCAATGCAACCGTTTTTGACTAATACTTTAGCACTAGCTTCATCCAATTCATTCTGAGTAGCACATGGAAGTGCAACATCACATGGAATATGCCATACTCCATTACAGCCTTCAACAAATTTAGCTTCAGGATGGTATTTTGTATATTCCACAATTCGCTTACGTTCAACTTCCTTCAACTGCTTAATTGTAGATAAATCAATTCCTGCCTCATCATAAATGTATCCCGAAGAATCACTCATTGCTACTACCTTGGCTCCAAGCTGGGTAGCTTTCTCGTGTGCATAAATAGCAACATTTCCTGATCCGGAAATAACTACTTTTTTGCCTTCTATCTCCTTGCCATTGACTTTCAGCATTTCAGCCATCAGATAAACCAAACCATAACCGGTAGCTTCTGTTCTTACTAAACTGCCGCCGTATGACAGACCCTTTCCGGTTAAAACACCGGAGTTAACATTGGTAAGACGCCTGTACTGACCATACAGGTAGCCGATTTCACGTCCACCTACACCAATATCTCCGGCAGGTACATCAACATAAGCACCGATATACTTGAATAATTCAGTCATAAAACTCTGACAGAACCGCATTACCTCATTATCTGATTTACCTTTTGGATCAAAATCACTGCCCCCTTTGCCGCCGCCAATTGGAAGACCAGTCAGAGAATTTTTTAATATTTGTTCAAATCCGAGAAATTTGATTATTCCCTGGTTAACTGAAGGGTGTAGTCTTAGGCCCCCTTTATATGGACCTATAACACTGTTGAACTGTACTCTGAATCCACGGTTCACATGTACATTACCGGTATCATCAACCCAAGGTACACGGAATGATAATACTCTTTCAGGCTCAATAAATCTTTCAAGTAATCCTGCTTTTTCATATTCAGGATTGCGCTCAAAAACCGGCTCTAAAGATTCAATAACTTCTGTAGCCGCCTGAATAAATTCATCTTCGCATGGATTTTTGGCTCTTAATTTAGCTAATACTTTTTCAGTATACTTAGACATTTGATTACCCCACTATTTTTTTTGTAGAATCAACCCACCCATACCACTGTTTGTGTTGATTCTGATAGATTTCGTTTAAAATACCATATTTAATACAATTTTTCAATTATTTATGCAAGTTTATAAATAAATAATTTCATTTTTTCCAATAATTTATACGTTTTATGCATAAAATGTATAAATCCAAAGATTTCTTGCAAGAATTTTAATTTTTTATTGCACTTTAGGAAATATCAAAAAAGAGCCCGTAATTTACACGGACTCCTTTATATAAGTCTTATTAAATTTTTTGTGAATTTGCTAACAGATAATCTTCTGCCGCTTTACACCACAGGCCTTTATTCCCTTTGCATATTTCTGCAAGCTCCGAATAACCTTCTTTTTCAAAGTCATCAATGGCCGTAAGGGGCATTTTTATCCCCGTGTAAATTAGTTTTTTGCCACCCGGGATATTTGGAAGATTAAGGGTTGTTTCAGCAGCACTGTCAAGACCACCTATATGTGTGACCATTGATGCGGGATTCAATTGCCCTGATGCGCTCATGGCAAGGGCTTCTTTCATATCTTCGGTGTTACCGCCGCTAGTTCCTACAACATGGGTAGCCGCATAGTGCACATTATAGAAATTGAAGGTCGCGCTGAACTGCTTGTCGGTAGGGCCTGCAAAGAAATTCAGGCATCCATCAAGGCCGAGTATTGCATCGCCCTGTTCAATAACAGGTTTAACTGGAGCGAAAACGAATACATCGTCATATCCATCTCCGTCAACCAATGATTTAAGATGTGCAACGGGGTCGGCAACATTGCCGGTATTAACATAAATCAACTCAACACCCTGTGAAGCCGCCCAATCTTTCGAGTAAATTTCCTCTGCCCTGGCAAGCCTGGCATCATTTATATCGGTAACGACTAATTTTTTTGGTTTTATTGGCTGGTTAACAGCATAATCAATAGCGCCAAGTCCCATTGGTCCAACGCCGGCGAGAACTGCCATGTTTCCACCTTCCTTAATTTCCATATGATGAACATAACTACCCATCTTAGTGTGGTACATCGCATGGAAAGCGCCTATTATACAGGACACCGGTTCTGCGAGTGAACCTTGGAAAAACGAAGCTCCGTTATAAATCAACAGGCAGTCCATTTCCATTATTTCTTTTGGAATGACAATATACTGTGCATTTCCACCTACATATTTAAAAGAATAGCCCGGTGCTGCATAAGGCAAATCAGGATGATTTATATTTGCCTGGAGGCTGAATCTCTGGCCCTCGTGAAATTTACCTTCATATTTTTTGCCAATCTGAACCAACTCGCCGCACATTTCATGGCCGATGATTATGGGATTATCAGCTACATTATTGGGAACCCTTTTATGATCCGGCCCCTGATATGCCGCTTTGTATGAAGACATACATATGCTGTCTGTCACAACTTTTGCAAGAATTTCATCTTCTTTTATTTCGGGAAGCTCAAATTCCTCGAGCCTCAGGTCGTTCTTTCCGTACAATCTAACTGCTTTTGTTTTCATTTATACTCTCCTTAAAATTACACACTCATTATATATAGTACCCATTTTTAGTCAATAAATTTAATGTTAAAACTTTTCAACAACCAATTTAATCATCAATTATTATCATAAAGCCGCCGGCAATAGGGCGCCCTCCGGATCCGGAAGAGGGATTATTAACCGTTTCCCCTTGATAAATCATCTGAGAGCTTCCACCCCCATCGAGCATCACGGCATCTTTAAATCCTAGGTCAATCATTATATCAGCGGTCTCGCGCCCGGTGGTCCCGGTGCTGTCCTCATGGCGTCCGTCTATCACGACAAAACCGAGTTTCCCGTCTTCAAATATACCGACGCAAGTCCTTGGGTCATGGTGGTTGAGATTTCCCACCCACGGCATTGTGTCTCCGGCAAGCGATTCACCGTCCTGCACCAGCAATGAAGCACACTCATATGCCATTGCATCTTCCGTGAAAGCCGGGGTAAAGTCTATTGAAGCCGCGCTGCCTTCAGGATTACTTTCAAAAGTATAATCAAAAGGGAGCATAACTATGAATCCATTTTCAGGTATTTCGACAGCATCTTCTGCAGTTCTGTAATCAGTGACTATGCCATTTTCAATTCGCAGGATTTTTCTTAGATACCCAAGTCTGTCCGTTGATCCATAAGCATCGGAGAAAATAGCTTTTTTAGATGAACCGGGCGGCCTGTTAAATGATTCGAATATAATTTTCTTATTATTAACATTCAATGTTATGCCGGTTTTCACTATTTCAAATCTAGACCTGCCATCTTCAATGACTAGACTGTAGAATTTTCCGGTTCCGGCGCTGATTATTTCCCCATTCTTCACATATAGTCCCGAAGGAAGCCCATATTCAAAAAAGAATCCGGCATTTACAGCAGCCGACGCACCGGTTTTTCCCACCATGTCCTGTAGATATTCAAATCCGAAAATCCTGTCAAATGCAAGGTAGGGCATCACGGATACATCAGAATCCGTTAAATCTACGGTCAGGATATATACCTGATTCTGACGCCCATTGATTTCCATCACTTTTTTTTCATACACTACTGCAGGATTATTTTCCGGGATTACGGGATCAGCTGTTATCATCGGAGATGCCTGGGGAGTTGGTGTTGCCGAAGGCTGTCCGCCAGGTGTTTGGGTTAGTTCCGGCGTTTTTCCGATAATTCCTTTATCAGAGCACCCACATAAAAAGGCGGATACCCCAAGGGATACCGCCGCAATTATTGCAAAAACTGCATTTCTATTAAAATAGTTATTTTCTCTTTTTATGTTCAAGTTTAACAATCTTGGCCTTAATAATTTTATCTATATCATTAATTGCTTCTCCTGTACCAAGGGCCACACAAGATATAGCGTCATCTGCAACTATGACATCCAGCCCGGTTCGTTCAGCAACCAATCGGTCCAGGCCATTAATCAGGCTTCCGCCTCCGGTCAATATAACACCCCTGTCGCTGATGTCGGCAGCAAGTTCCGGCGGGGTTCTTTCCAGGACATACCGGATGGCATCGGAAATATTAGCAACAGGCTCATCAAAACATTCCATAAGGTCATTTGCAGAAATTTCCAAAGTCCTTGGAAGACCAAGCACAAGGTTCCTGCCCCTTACATTCATGGTGATATCTTCTTCATATGGATAGACTGTACCGATTCGCATCTTCATTTCCTCGGCCATTCGTTCGCCTATCAGCATGCTGTGTTTTTTACGCATGTAACGTATGATGGTCTCGTCAAATTTGTCACCGGCCACTTTTATGGAACGGCTGGTAACTATGCCTCCCAGCGACATGACGGCAATATCAGTCGTGCCACCGCCGATGTCAACAACCATGCTTCCATATGGTTTTGAAATATCAAGCCCTGCGCCGATTGCGGCTGCGATTGGTTCCTCTATTATATAGACTTCCTTAGCTCCAATGTTATCCGCCGCGTCTTTAACCGCCATTCTTTCGACTTCTGTTATTCCACTTGGAACACATATCATTACCCGTGGTTTAAAGAACACCATCCTGCGTCCGCAAACCTTGGTTATGAAATATCTAAGCATTTTTTCAGTAGTTTCGTAATCGGAAATAACACCGTCCTTGAGAGGCCGGACAGCGGTTATGTTACCCGGCGTCCTTCCCATCATCCTACGTGCTTCCTCACCTACCGCAAGAATGTTTCCTTCATCGTCAAGCGCCACCACAGATGGTTCGCGCAATACAATTCCCTTGCCCTTTACATACAAAAGGACAGAGGCTGTCCCCAAATCTATACCTATATCAAGACCGAAAGCCATAATTTCTCCTGTACTTTTTTTCTTATTATCTCACAGGGCTATATTGCTTTCAAGATAAATACCAAATACCCTATATAAAATAATATTATTTTCCCTATATTGATAAAAAGTGTAATTTGGGAAATTACTATGTATTTTTCAAGAAGCAAAAAGCAGGGTTAGCATGCCGCTGATTGCACCGCTTTTAGCCCTGTGATAATATAAAGCAGGAATAAACAAAGACGGGAGTATTACCATGGTTCGAAAAAGAGGAATACCCGAAGTAATCATTTTATCATTAGTGACATGCGGAATTTATTTATTATACTGGATATATGCAATGTCTAATGATATTAAGACATATCTGGATGACGAAACCATCAATCCGGGGCTTGAGCTACTGTTATCAGTCGTTACATGCGGAATCTACACCATCTACTGGTACTATAAATTCGGGAAACTTATATGCACCTGCCAGGAAAAAGCAGGCATTAATGTAGAGGACAATGCTATTGTTTATATCGTTCTGGCTGTATTCGGCCTGTCAATAGTAAATGTCGGTCTTATGCAGAATGCAATGAATCTGGTAGTTGATGCATCGACTACATATGAAGGCACCGCATAAAGTAAATCGCAACATTAAAAAAAGGACTGCTTTCAAGCAGTCCTTTTATTTTATATTGAACTAAAACTGCACAATTGATTTTACGTTATAGCCTTTTAATTTATCCCTGCCGTTTAAAAAAGCTAATTCTATAAGTACTTGAATACCCACTACTTCGCCGCCTATCTTTTCTACCAGACGGATTATTGACTCTGTGGTTCCGCTGGTGGCAAGAAGATCATCAACAATAAGGACTTTCTGTCCCGCCTTAATTGCATCCTCGTGTATTTCGAGGGTGCTTGTACCGTATTCGAGTTCATATTCAAAACTTATTGTTTTATATGGGAGTTTGCCGGGTTTTCTGACGGGAATAAATCCTTTACCTGTCATATACGCAAGCGGCACCCCGAAAATGAACCCCCTGGCTTCCGGTGCAACGATTATGTCAAAATCACCGAATTCCGCCATGCTTTCTTTCATTTCATCAAGACTGAATTTAAGCGCTTCCGGGTCCTGAAGCACAGTTGTTATATCTATGAAATCAATACCCTCTTTCGGAAAATCCATAACGTGTCTGAATTTAGATTTTAAGTCCATTTCAACAGCTCCTTTATTTATCAATTGGCACTTTATTATTTTACCATATGATAGGCCAATATTAAAGTTATTGAAGTGCCTGTGAGGCCTTATCTGACTAGTATGATATAATTAATGCAGGACAAAGCAAAAAGAATTTAATAGGAGAAAATGATGAATAAAACACCTCATATTGAAGTTGATAAAGAAGGCGTCATTGCGGAAACGATTCTTCTGCCCGGAGATCCTCTCAGGGCAAAATTCATTGCAGAAACATATCTGGAAAATCCGGTTCGTTTTAATGCCGTCCGCAATGCATTTGGTTACACAGGGACATATAAAGGAAAGAATGTCTCCGTTATGGGAACGGGAATGGGAATGCCGTCAATAGGCATATATTCCTTTGAATTAATACATACTTATGGTGTAAAAAATCTGATTAGGGTCGGGTCATGCGGGGCTTTTCAGGAGCATTTGAATTTATACGATATTTTAATTGGTATGGCGGCATCTACAAACTCCAACTTTGCTTCCCAGTATGGCCTGCCGGGTTCTTTTGCGCCAACTGCATCATGGACGCTTTTAAAAAAAGCCGTTGATGTTGCAGAGGAAAAGGGATATCCCGTCTATGTAGGGAATATACTATCATCTGATATCTTTTATGATGACAATCCCGATGTATGGAAAAAATGGGCTAATATGGGAGTTCTTGGGGTTGAAATGGAAGCAGCTGCTTTATACATGAATGCCGCAAGGGCCGGTGTAAACGCACTTTGCATACTTACCGTTTCAGATTCACTTGTAACACATGAGTTAACTACATCAGAAGAACGCCAGACCGCATTCACCAAGATGATGGAAATTGCACTGGAATTGGCATAAATTAATTTCAATTAAAAACCGGGCATCGCCCGGTTTTTTGCACTAATCACTGCTCAATATATAATATTTTATTGTGTTTTCTTTTTAATCAATATGGCCATTCCAAGTGCGGCTGATAAAAAGACAGGCATTAGATAAAAAACCGAGTGTAGTGAAAAATTAATGCTCATAGCACTTCCGAGCATAGGCGACACAGCCCATGCAAGGCTTCCCACCGTTCCTCTGACACCAAACAGCAGTCCTCTTTTATTTTCGGGCACAAGCTCAACGGTATAGGACATAACCAAGGGATCGATGCCTCCTAATGCAAAGAACATAAGTGCATAAAACACCGCAAACAGCGCAAGTGAATTGGACAATATCAGCATAAACGATATCAATATACCTGCAATGAAATATATTATTATTAGACGCTTTTTATCGTACTTGTCCCCAAGGCGTGCCAGTACTATGGCAGCAATTGCAGCCGTTATACTCGCACCTGCTGAAATTAAACCTGTTACTAACGCTGATCCTTCAATTGTTCCCCTTATCTCCTGCACATACAAGGGCATATATGGGGACGCGACAGAACTTCCGATTCTTCTGAAGAAAATCATCAGCAATATCATAATAACCGGTATAGTCAATATTGAAAAAATATTCTTAAGTCCTTTGGGACCTCCTTTTTCAATAGGCTTTTTTGTTTCCTTGACAAAGAAAAGAACCAAGAAAAATGCTATCAACATTATGACTCCGCCAAGATAAAAGCTTGGTTTATATCCCAGCTGCTCTGCTAAAATACCGCCTACCGCCGGGCCAAGCGATCTTCCTATAAATGTCGAGGATGTTATGAAGCCAAGAGCGTAAGCCATGTTTTTTTGAGGTGTTTCAGCAGCAACTAATGCAGCTGCAGCAGTTACGGTGCCGGTTAGAAAACCCTGCAGGCACCTAAATATCAGAACTCCCGTTACTGAATTAACCAGTCCGATTCCTGTTAAAATCACTGATGCTGAAAGCATAGCCCTTAGAAGCATAGGTCTCTTGCCAAACCTGTCGGCAACCATTCCCCATACCGGCGCCATGATTCCCATGCCTATTGCGGGAGCTGCACTAAGAATGCCTGTGAATAAGCGTAATTTTTCAGGATCAGTCACCCCGAGATCCTGAATATAATAAGGCAGGAACGGCAACCCAAAGCTAAAAGACATCAGCGACAGAATCTGGACAAACCAAACTATGTATAAAGTTTTCTTCCAGCTGTTTTCCATTTAGACCTACAGTCCGTATTTTTTCATCTTGGAACGAATAAAAGCAGTACCTTCAGTAACCAATGTATCACCGTCTTTTGCTAACTGCCGCCAAACCCAAGTGTCCATATTATCGGTGCAATCAACAAAACTTTCGAGGGCAGCATATCCCGTATAGTTAATTTCCGCCAGGGCTTTGAAAATATCATCCCAATCTACAAGTCCTGTGCCCGGTATCCCGCGGTCATTTTCACATAGATGGTAGTGCATTAGATTGTCGCCTGCCAATAGTGTTGCTTCATAGAATGATTTTTCTTCAATATTCATATGATAAGTATCTAAATGGATTTTAATATTATCCCTGTTAATCATATCTTTCAGCATCAAGGCCTGTTCACATGTGTTAACCAGAAATGTTTCATACCTGTTCACCGGTTCAAGGCCAATTATAATTCCAAGGTCTTTGGCATAATCAGCCACTTTTCTCAGGCAGTCTGCGGACCAAATATACTCGCGTTCAGTGGGGCGGCTGTCCAGTTGCCGGATATGCTTTGAATATATGACCCCTGAAAAATTGGTAGCACCAATTTCATATGTCGCTTTAACACAATTCTTCAGAAATTCTACCCCGCTGGCTCTTATAGCCGGGTCATCGCTGGTTATATCAGTGTCGCCAAGAAGAACCGTTGATGTGCAGGCATTGAATCCAAGGGATTTAATTCTTTCCCCAACTGCCGTTGCATCAAATTTATCGAGTAGCATCAAGGGCAATTCGATAAAATCCATTCCCAGATTCTGAGCCCTGTCAATTAAATCAAGCTGTTCGTTATTCCATTCACTGCACCATGCATAAGCGTGTATACCAAGTTTCATAGTGTACCCCCCGATTATTTATTGCGTTAATTATATAATATATAAGGCGGTTCTCTCCACATAATTCACAAACCTTTATAAAAAAGCAGGCAATCATACATTGATGATTGCCTGCGGGAATTTCAAGCTATTCATTTTTTATAGGTTCTCGAGGTATTTCCCATAACCTTCCTTTTCCATATCCTTTTCAGATATGAACCTGATGGAGGCGGAATTTATGCAATAACGGAGTCCATCCGGACCGGGTCCGTCATTGAAGACATGGCCAAGGTGCGATGAATCGTTCTCGTTTCGAATTTCCGTCCTGACCCTCCCATGGCTTAAGTCCAGCTTTTCTGTAACCGCTTTCTCTTCTACCGGATTTGTAAAGCTTGGCCATCCGCAGCTTGACATAAATTTATCCTTTGATAAAAAGAGTGGTTCACCTGTGATGATGTCGACATATATTCCTTTTTCAGTGTTATCCCAATACTCATTTTCGAAAGGCGACTCAGTAGCATTATTCTGGGTAACTTCATACTGTAGGGGAGTTAGTTTACTTCTTAATTCTTCTTTTTCTACGGCCTGTTTATTCCATGTTTTTTCAATGTATTCTGTTCTTCCCGAAGCGGCTTTGTATAAATTATATCTAAAAGGATTCTTTTCATAATACCGGTGGTGGTAGTCCTCTGCAGGGTAAAATTTATCTGCTTTTTTTATTTCAGTTGCTATAGGTTTATCAAAATTGAATAGTTCGGCTATATTCTTTTTTGATTCCTCTGCAATTGCCTTCTGCTCTTCATCAAAGTAAAATATAGCAGTTTTATACTGGCTTCCGCGATCTTCGAACTGTCCGCTCTCGTCAGTGGGGTCAATCTGCCGCCAGAAAATTTCAACAATTTCCCCATAACCAATTAGATCCGCGTCATAGGTTACTTCGATAACTTCAAGATGACCCGTTTTTCCTGTGCAAACCTGTTCATATGTGGGATTTACTACCTGCCCACCACTGTAACCCGGGATAACCGATATAACCCCAATAAGAGCAGATATCGGAGGTTCGACACACCAGAAGCATCCTCCTGCAAAAATCGCTTTTTTAATATTTCCTGACATTTATGCACATCCTTTAGTGAATTTATATCGGATATATACCCATGCAACGCCATAATTATACTTAAATTCTTGCAACACCTGAATCTTTTGCGGCTTTTGCTACCGCTTTTGCAACGGCTGGTCCTACTCTCTTGTCAAAAGGAGCCGGTATAACATATTCCGGTTTTAATTCCTCATCAGAAACCAGTCCGGCTATTGCATATGCCGCAGCGATTTTCATTTCATCATTAATATCACTTGCCCGTACATCAAGCGTCCCCCTGAAAATACCGGGGAATGCCAGGACATTGTTTATTTGATTGTCAAAGTCCGAACGCCCGGTTCCGACTACCAGGGCACCCGCTTCTTTTGCGATATCCGGCATAATCTCCGGAACCGGATTGGCCATTGCAAAAATCAAAGGATCTTTTGCCATTGATTTCACCATATCACCTGTTACAACACCCGGTGCTGAAACACCTATGAAAACATCAGCTCCCTTAATTACATCTACCAGGCCGCCGCGTTTCATATCAAGGTTGGAAATTTCAGCCATGAGTTCTTTTTCAGGATTCAAGCCCTCCCTGCCTTTGTATATTGCACCTTTCCTGTCGCAGAGTATAACTTTTTTAAGTCCCATTACCATCAGGAGTTTTGTTACAGCGATGCCGGCCGCCCCTGAACCATTGACTACGACTGAAATATTGCTTATATCTTTTCCAGCGATTTTAAGAGCATTTATCATCGCAGCTAAGGTAACAATCGCCGTTCCATGCTGGTCATCATGAAAAATAGGAATATCACATACCTCTTTAAGGCGTCTTTCAATTTCAAAACAACGGGGCGCCGATATATCTTCAAGGTTGATTCCACCGAATGACCCGGCCAGCAGGCGTATAGTTTCAACGATATCATCTACTTTAGTACTTCTTATGCAAAGCGGAAACGCATCAACATCACCGAAGCACTTAAACAATACACACTTGCCTTCCATGACCGGCATTCCGGCTTCGGGACCGATATCTCCAAGACCCAATACTGCTGTCCCATCAGTAACCACAGCGACCAGATTATGCCTTCTTGTATAAACATATGACAGGTCGGGGTTTTTCTCAATCGCCAGGCATGGCTCCGCCACCCCGGGAGTGTATGCGATGGATAAGTCTTTTTTATTGTTTACTTCGACAGTATTTTTAACCTCTATCTTACCTCTCCATTTCTCATGAAGGGCTAATGCCTCTTTTTTTATATCCATAATTCCTCCGTTCGCTGTTTCCGGTCGGATTTCCACCAGACCATCGTATTTTATTTCAATCGGTATTTTCCGTCAACAGCATCAGTATCAATTTATCCAATGCCGGGTTTTTACCGCTTCTGCCCCTTGTTTCAAAGCTGATGAAAATCTTATCATTCTTTCTTGCTGCAACAGGCAGATGTTTTTTCCTTCAGTTCATCATCCCCCCGATTCTATTCCTAATTATAATACCAAAAAACCGCCCTGCTATGAGAGCGGTTTGAATAAATTTAAAATTTATCGTTTTATGGGAAGATTCCTCTGATACGCTTCGCATCCGCCAATCTCTCCAGCGCTACCATGTATGCTCCCATTCTCATGGTGCTGCCCTTGGCATGCATTTTTTCCCAGACTTCATTGAATGCCCGAATCATTATTTTTTCAAGTGTCCTGTTAACTTCATCAAAATCCCAGGTCAGCGACTGTATGTTCTGAACCCATTCAAAATATGAAACAACAACGCCTCCGGCATTGGCCAAGATATCCGGAACTACTACGGCACCCTTATGATTCAAAATCTTATCCGCCTCAACAGTAGTCGGGCCGTTGGCACCTTCAACAATAACTTTCGCTTTAATTTTTACGGCCAGTTCTTCATTAATCTGGTTTTCCATAGCAGCAGGAATGAGAACATGAGTATCGCATGTGAGTAGTTCTTCATTGGAAACATACTCAAAATCACCATTTTCATAATCAGACAACAGTCCCCCGCCTTCAACGAAATCCATTATTTTAGGAATATCCAGTCCATTCTTATTAAAAACACCACCGGATACGTCACTCAGTGCAACAACCTTCATGCCTTCTTTGTGAAGTAATCTTGCCGCTGTGCCGCCGACCTTGCCCGCGCCTTGTATTGCAACGCTTGTATCATGAACCGGGGTTCCCATCCTGTGAAGGATTTCCTTAGTTATCAGCATAACACCCCGCCCTGTAGCAGTGCTTCTTCCGACTGATCCACCGATGCCTACCGGTTTTCCTGTTACTACACCACTGACAGTATATCCTTTGAACATGCTGTAAGTGTCCATGATCCATCCCATTACTTCAGCATCGGTATTGATGTCCGGTGCCGGAATGTCCTTTTCAGGTCCGATTAACGGAAGAATCATTGCTGTGTATCTCCTGGTTAACCTCCTCAGTTCCTTTTTGGAAACTTCATTTGGATCCACCCCGACTGCACCTTTTCCGCCGCCATATGGAATATTTACAACAGCACATTTGAATGTCATCCAGGCCGCTAGGGCCTTAACCTCGTCAATATCCACATCGGGATGATATCTTATCCCTCCCTTGCATGGTCCCCTGGTACTTGAATGCTGTACCCTATAGCCCTCGAACACTTTTACGCTGCCATCGTCCATCTCAACAGGAATGGCTACTTTCAACTCGCGCTCGGGATACTTGATAGCCTCATAATCGGATTTTTCCAATCCCAGGATTCCCGCTGCAGTTTCAATCGTTTCCAGAAAATTGTCATATGGATTATATACTTTCAAGACAAATACCTCCCCAAGTGTATCTATTTGTATTGTATACCCGTGAATGATTCTAAACTTATCTTCAATGTCTATGAATTTAGCATTTCTTATCTTTTTTATGCATTCAATGCATAAAATCTAGTCAATTTCCTTTAATCTATCTTTTGCGTAACCAACCAGCGATGAATCAGGGTACTCGGAAATTAAAAGATTGTACATTTCCCGTGCCTTTTCAAATTGATCAAGTTTTTGATAAGCCTTACCCGCGTAATATAAGAGCCCGGTCTGGTTTTCAAAACCAGGCATATTCAATTGAATATATTGATACAGTTCAAGCGATTTGTCCGCTCTGTCAATTTCATAATAAGCCTTACCAAGGTTATAATAGCAGTTCCCAAGCTCCTCAAAATCAGGCATGTAATCGTCCACTTTTTCAAGATGCTCGATTGCCCCTGCATAATCTTTTTGGCTGTTAAGGCTAAGTCCAAGTTTATAAAGACTGTCGGCAGCTTGGAATACCGCTATATTGTAGACCTCGTTATAAAGTTCTTTGTCAGCGCCTTTATAGACCTCGACATTAAGTCCCTTGGCTATGTCAGCGCTTTCTTCATATTCTTCCCGTTCTAACAAAACCGCAGCTTTATAAAGATCAAGCTGTGCCTTAAGCTCAACCCTTTCTTCCTCAAGCAGACTAATGGCTTCCGCACTTCCTGTAGATGCAGTCAAGGCCTCCTGCGTTTCGCTTTCGCTTTTTGCAATGCTATCTTCAAGTTCCTCAATCCTGGCGTTCAGAACGTTTACTTCTTCCTGGGAATACGTGATTTCTTTATTGTCGTTACCCTCAATGGATGGCTCCTTGTCAAAAAGTTTAAAAATAACGAGGGAAGCTGCAACAGTGAATGCGATAACTACTATAACTAGAATAATCTTAAGCAATACCCTTGGTCTGATGTTCAGTTTCTGGGGAAGTGTTTTTCTCCCCGGCAGATGCATCTTTGCATTGACATCACGGCCATGCATGCTCTCATAAACCTTATCGCCTATGCTGTGAGTTTTTTCATAGTCACTCAGACGTTCCAGAAGTTGTTCCGCTTCAGAAAAATCAGGAGACAACGAAAGGACTTTTTTGAGTTTTATTACAGCAATGTCCGTATTGCCTTCCACGATATTATCGACTGCATCATTATAATATTCAACAGCCATTTTTTCAGCCTGAAACATCTTAATGTCAGATTTTTTAATCAAATTAAGATCAACCTTTTTAAGATCTTTCAGGATTTCGTTTTTATCCACTTAAATTCTCCCGGACGAAATGTTTAACGTCCGCAACATAATACAACGACCCGAATGTACATATTATTCCGTCTTTACCCGCCAGTTCAAGGGCCGTCTCCATCGCTGATTTAATTGTATCACCGGCATAAGCTTTTTGACAGTATTTTTTAACCGTTTCAAGCAGTATACGGGCATTCAGCGCCCTATGCCAATCTGGTGTTACCGTAACAGCTGCATATGCGTCCTTAATGACGATTTGCGCCATTTTATCATAATCCTTGTCTTTCATGACACCCATAACATATACTATTTTCCTGTCGTGGAAACGTTCGTCAAGGGTATCTCTTAAAACTTCAGCCCCCTGTGGATTATGAGTGGCATCACATATAATCATGGGGTCGTCATTGATTATTTCTATCCTGCCCGGCCAAATAGTATTTTCCAAGCCCTTTAGAATGTCTTCCGGTGAAACAGGAAGCCCGTTTGCTCCCATTGAAACTGCTGCATCATAGGCAAGGCAGGCGTTTTTTATCTGGTGTTTCCCGAGCATGTTTATTCTGATGTTCTTAATATCTTTATAATCGAAAATATAGCCCTTTTCTAGAATCACTATGTTTTTAATTGAATAAAAATCCGACACAAGCAAATCTGAATCGGTTTCTTTTGCTTTTTCTAAAATTACTTTCATGGCCTCATCTTCGTTGTCGCCATATACCACTACAGGCCTGCCCGATTTTATAATCCCGGCTTTTTCATATGCGATTTCACCGAGTGTGTCACCCAGGATAGCCATATGATCATAACCTATTGTGGTTATAACCGAAACCACTGGGTCTTTAATTATATTAGTCGAATCAAGCCGTCCTCCAAGTCCCACCTCAAGTACGACCGCATCACAGTCTGAGTCTCGGAAATACATAAATGAAATAGCTGTATTCAATTCAAAAAAAGTGGGATGATTGTACCCTTCAGCTACCATGATATTTATTTTTTCTTTTAACTGTTCGACGTATGAAACCAGTTTGTCATCCGGAATGTTTTTAAAATCAATCTGGATTCTCTCTGTGAATTTTTCCAGGTACGGTGAGGTGAAAAGCCCGGTCCGGTATCCGGTTTGCACAAGTATGTTCGCGATATATGAACACACTGAACCCTTTCCGTTAGTTCCCGCAACATGTACAATTTTCATGCCTTCCTGGGGATTGCCTAATAAGTCCAGCAGCTTCCTGATGTTCTCGTGTCCGAGTTTGCTACCGAAAACCGCTGCATTATCGATGAATTCTACAGCTTCGATGTAATTCATTGGTTCGCTCCGCAGCATTTTTTATATTTCTTCCCGCTGCCGCATGGGCAAGGGTCATTCCTGCCTACTTTGACTTTGTTTCTGCTCTGCCTTCCCAGCGAACCCTTTGTTTCATGGGATGCATTCATCTGTATGGGGCGCTTTCTTCGCTGCAGGTCTTCGGGTCGCGCAGGTTTAATTCCAAGTATAGTTTTAACTGCGCCTTCCCTAATAGTAGCGTTCATTTCTTCAAACATCTCATAACCTTCGAACTTGTATTCCACAACCGGATCCCTCTGCCCGTAAGCCCTTAGGCCTATTCCCTGTCTTAACTGGTCCATCGCGTCAATGTGGTCCATCCATTTATCGTCAACGACCCTCAGGAGTATGACGCGTTCCGCCTCCCTCATGGTCCTCTCAGTCATTTCTGTTTCCTTGGCCTCATATTTGTCCATGACCTCGTCATAAACCTTCATGGCCAGTGCATCCGGGAATAAACCTGCTCTTTCGCTTTCTTGTAAATCAATTGGATTTTCTGAGGGGAAAGTGTTATTAAAATAGGCCAATATGCTAAACCAGTCCCACTTAACCGAATCAACCTCTTCTATGCAGTATGACCCAATGGTTGATTCCACGATGCTTTTTATCATCGATACATATATATCCCTGAGACTTTCGCCGTTTAGAACCTTTTTCCTCTGGTTATATATGACTTCTCTCTGTTTGTTCATGACATCATCATATTGGAGAACATGCTTCCTTATGCTGAAGTTCTTACCCTCGACACGCTTCTGTGCACCTTCAATGGCATTCGAAAGCAGCTTGTGCTCTACCGGAACATCTTCGGGTAGTCCCAGTGCATTTACTACTCCGGTCAGCCTGCCTTGTCCGAAAAGCCTCATTAAGTCGTCTTCAAGCGATATGAAGAATTTGGATTTACCCGGGTCTCCTTGTCTTCCGCTTCGGCCTCGAAGCTGATTGTCTATTCTCCTTGATTCATGTCTTTCTGTACCAATTATGTAAAGGCCGCCAGAATCTATTACTGTCTGTTTGTCCCTGACAAGGTCTTCCTTAAACTTGTTTTCGTGCTCCCTGAACATTTTCCTTGCTTCACTGATTTCTTCATCATCGGTTTCGTTGTAGCCCGTTGCCTGAATGATAGTATGTTCATCATACCCGGCTTTGCGTAAGTTCTGTATTGCCATGAACTCTGCATTACCGCCAAGCATGATATCAGTACCTCTTCCTGCCATATTCGTGGCTATGGTCACAGCGCCAACCCGTCCGGCCTGGGCAACAATTTCAGCTTCACGGTCGTGGTACTTGGCATTCAGAACCTCGTGTTTGATTCCCCTGCGTCTAAGCAACGTACTGAGAAACTCAGATGTCTCAATCGAAATAGTACCTATAAGCATGGGTTGTTTTCTCTGGTGGGCTTCTTCGACTTCCTTGAGAATCGCCTCGAATTTTCCCTTCTGGCTCTTATATACGGAATCTGATGAATCAATTCTAATCATAGGTTTGTTTGTCGGCACTTCCACGCAATCAAGCCCGTAGATTTCCCTGAACTCTTCTTCTTCCGTCAGCGCCGTACCGGTCATGCCGGACAGTTTTTCATACATCCTGAAATAATTCTGGAAAGTAATTGTCGCAAGCGTCTTGCTTTCTCTTTCTACCTTGACGCCTTCTTTGGCTTCTATGGCTTGGTGAAGTCCATTGGAATAACGGCGCCCATACATCATCCTGCCCGTGAACTCGTCTATTATGATTACTTCGTTGTTCTTGACTATATATTCTTTCTCGCGCTTCATCGTTCCGTGTGCCTTTAACGCCTGGTTTATGTGATGCATGAGGGTCATATTTTCAGGATCGGCAATGCCGGCTACTCCGAAATGACGCTCCGCTCTGGCCATCCCCTTTTCGGTCAGCGTTGCGCTGCTTGCTTTTTCATCGACTATATAATCAACGTCGTAGTCCTCTTCCTCTTTTTTATCATCTGTTTCCGCAAAAACCTTCTTTGAAAGCATCCGCGCAAAGGAATTAGCTTTTTCGTATAAATCTGTGGATTTCTCACCGGGACCTGAAATGATAAGCGGTGTCCTTGCTTCGTCTATAAGTATACTGTCAACTTCATCGATTATTGCATAGTGATGACCCCTTTGGACCATGTTCTGTTTATATATGACCATATTGTCACGGAGATAGTCGAAACCGAATTCATTGTTGGTTCCATAAGTTATATCTGAGTTATATGCTGCACGCCGTTCTTCAGTGGTCCTGCCGTGTATTATGATGCCCGTTGTCAGTCCAAGGAAATCATAGACCTTGCCCATCATTTCGCCCTGATATGATGCCAGGTAATCATTGACGGTTACAAGATGGGCGCCTTTTCCATCAAGTGCATTGAGATAAAGGGAGAAAACCGCCATTAGGGTTTTACCTTCTCCGGTTTTCATTTCAGCTATTCTGCCCTGATGTATTACAATCCCGCCGATAAGCTGGGTCCTGAACGCCCTGAGGCCGAGGACCCTGATACCCGCCTCCCTAACCGTTGCAAAGGCTTCCGGGAGTATGTCATCCATGGTTTCGCCTTCGGAAAGACGCTTTTTATATGCATCGGTGCATGCCTTGAGCTCAGAATCACTCATGGCTTTCATTTCATCTTCATAGGATTCAATTTTATCAACTATGGGGGTTATCCTTTTGAGTTCCCTGTCGCTGTAGGAACCCATTATCTTCTCAAAAAGTTTTTTCACTATTATTTTTCTCCAAATTTTTCTGCAAGTCTTTTTAGTATAAGCGTATAGCCGTCAGCTCCGTAATGGAGGCATCTGTTCACCCTGCTTATCGTAGCGGCGCTGGCGCCCGTTTCTTCGGAAATTTCCGAATATGTACTGCCGTTTTGCAGCATTTGCGCCACTTCCATCCTCTGGGCTATTGCATTAAGTTCACTGACAGTGCATATGTCTTCAAAAAACATATAGCACTCTTCGGAGCTTTTTATTTCCAATATGGCTTTAAAAAGATTATCTATATGTTCGTTTTTAATTTTTCCGTTCATAATCGCCTCCGGACCGGTTCTTTAGTACTTTAGAGCACTATTAGTCCGCTGTTCTAATTATAACATATTTATTATAGACCAATTAATTCGTTGATTACAGCCGAAGCCATGAGTAATCCGGCTGATGAAGGCACATAGGATATACTGGCAGGCACCTTTTTACCCTCTTTATTTTCAGGCAGTTCGTCACCGGTAATTGCCGGTATTTCGTCTGACCAAACTACTTTTAGTTTTTTAATGCCTCTTTTCCTAAGTTCAGACCTTATGACCCGGGCCAGCGGATCCACCGAGGTTTTAAAAATATCCGAGATTTGCAGGTTTTCGGGGTGAAGCTTGTTTCCTGTCCCCATGCAGCTGATTATAGGAATATTATTTTTATCCGCATATTCAATTAGATCCAGCTTTGAACCCACAGAATCTATGGCATCAATTATATAATCAGTGTCCTGTGGGATTATTTTTGTGATATTATCTGCATTAACAAACTTCTCATAAATGGTTATTTTAATATCAGGATTGATATCCCTGCATCTGTCGGCGGCCACCTCCGCTTTTGATGTCCCTACTGTAGAATATAGGGCAATCAGCTGTCTGTTGATATTGGTTTCATCAATAGCTGCAAAATCGGCAACAGTTATTCTGCCGACTCCTGCCCTTGCTATCGCCTCTATGGCATAAGATCCGACTCCACCGGCACCAAAAACACAGACAGAGCTTTCGGCAAGCTTTTTCATTGCCATTGCACCTATAAGAGCTTCCGTACGCGAAAATTGACTACTCATTTTCAAGTTCTTCCAATAGAATTTTAAATTCTTCCGGGGGTTCAGCTTCGAAGACCACTTTTTCTCCGGTAGAAGGATGTAAAAATCCAAGTCTGCCGGCATGTAGTGCCTGTCCTTTTATGGAGTGGCCTTTCTTGAGTCCGCCGTATATCTCATCACCAATTACCGGATGCCCGATATATGAAAGATGCACCCTTATCTGGTGTGTCCTGCCGGTTTCGAGCCTTGCCTTAATCAGGGTAGCCTTACGGAAACGTTTCTCTACGGTAAAATGAGTCACTGCATTTTTACCGTTTCTTGTATTAACGGCCATTTTTTTCCTATCAACGGGATGCCTGCCTACCGGAGCGTCAATCCTGGCGCCGTTTTCACTGACAATTCCCCTGACAACCGCGGAATACTCCCTGTCTATATCGTGTTCTTCGAATTTTTTCCCAAGGAACCTATGCGCATTGTCTGTTTTGGCAACCACAAGTATTCCCGATGTGTCTTTGTCTATCCGATGCACTATCCCGGGTCGCTCTATGCCATTAATCGATGACAACCTTCCGTTGCAGTGGAATAGCAAAGCATTGACCAATGTGCCGTCGTAGTTTCCCGGAGCAGGATGAACGACCATTCCCCTGGCTTTGTTCACAACTATAATCTGGTCGTCTTCGTACAGTATTTCAATGGGAATGTCCTGTGCTTTTGCTTCATATATTACTGCATCCGGGATTTCAATCGTTATCTTATCGTCTTTGTTGATTTTATATTTTGCCTTCACAGCCATGTCGTTTACAGTTACAAAATCTTCGGAGATGAGTTTCTGGGCATATGACCTTGACATACCTTCCATTACATCTGAAAGGTATGTATCAATCCTTAAACCGTTGCTATCGCTGATTATTGTTTTTTTACTACTCATTGTTCTGTTCCTGAAGCACACTTTCATCTGCTTTTTTTGTCAATTTTTCCGGTTCTTTATGGAAAAACAAAATATAAACCACCAGTAAGATAGTGCCGACGGTAACCATCATGTCAGCCACATTAAATATAGGAAAATCGTATCCAAAAATATAAAAGTCCAGAAAATCAGTTACTTCGCCATGCAGGATTCTTCCATAGGCATTTCCCAGGGCTCCGCTTATTATCATCGCAAGCGAAAGATGAATCGGCCATTTATCAAACCTGAAGAATATGAATATCATGACTATAGATACAACTACACTCATTATTCCAAGTATCAGCGTCATATCGGCATTGTGGAAAATTCCCCATGCTGCACCTTTATTTGTATGATGGGTGATATAAAAAAAATTATCTATGACACTGGTTTTTTCTCCAAGTTCCATAGTTGTCGATATGTAATGTTTTGATATCCTATCTGCGGCTATCATAACAATGGTTACAATAAACCATAACATTGACTTTAATTTAAATGTATCAATTTTCAACTTCATATATTCTCTCAATATCAGTGCATTGCCCTGTCGATTCATCGATTTTAAAGAAAACGCCATTAATTTGGCACCGGCCGTCCTGTTGCGTGAAATATGCGGGGAGACCGGTAGTAAATTTGTTTATTATGACTTCCCTGTTTGCTCCGATTATACCTTCGAATGGTCCTGTCATGCCGGCGTCGCTTATAAATCCGGTCCCAAACGGTAGAATTCGTTCATCTGCTGTCTGGACATGAGTATGGGTTCCTACAGCAGCGCTAATCCTGCCGTCAAAATTCCATGCGAACGCTGCTTTTTCGCTTGTTGCCTCTGCATGAAAATCTACCAGCACTGCTTTTGTTTCTTTTTTAATTTCAGGCAGAATATCCTCCATTGCTTCAAAGGGACAATCACAAGGTTCCATATATATCCTGCCGCTTAAATTTACAACAGCCAGTTTTACTCCGTTTTTATCTATGACGATGTGTCCCCTGCCCGGATTGTTCTTATGATAGTTCAATGGCCTGAGGACTCTTTTCTCGCTATCAATGAAATTAAATACTTCCTTCTTAGCCCAGACATGGTTCCCGGTTGTTATCGCATCTGCACCGGCCGCAAAAATCTCTTTTGCAACAACAAGATTAATACCTTTGCCGCCTGCTGCATTTTCTCCATTCACAACACAAAAATCAGCTTCGTACTTTTCTAAAATACCTTTAAGCTGTTCAGTCAAGAACCTGCGTCCCGGTTTATAACAAACGTCGCCGATAAAAACCAGCCTCATATTTCCTCCTCGGATAAATAACCTCAGGGTCATTTTTCCTTTTTGGCACATTCATCCCTAAGGGTAAATGTGCCAAAAAAGAAAAACGCGGCAAAGCCGCGTTTATTTTATTTTGCGTATTCGGTTACTCTTGTCTCTCTGATTACATTTACTTTTATCTGACCGGGGTAGTCGAGTTCATCTTCAATCTTCTTAACGATATCCCTGCACTTCAGGACGATGTCATCATCAGATAACTCTTCAGGTTTTACCATTATGCGGATTTCCCTGCCGGCCTGGACAGCATATGATTTTTCGATCCCGTCAAATGAGTTGGCAATGTCTTCAAGCTTTTCAATTCTCTTAACATATGCTTCAAGTGATTCTCTTCTTGCTCCCGGTCTTGCAGCTGAAATAGCGTCAGCAGCCTGTATCAGCATAGAGATTACACTAGTGGGTTCAACATCACCATGATGGGACATTATTGAATTTATAATGATATCGTTTTCTTTGTATTTCTTCGCGATATCTCCGCCAATGGATATGTGGGAACCTTCCATTTCAAAGTCAACAGCTTTTCCAATATCATGCAGAAGACCTGCTCTTTTAGCGGTTTTTATATCTACTCCGAGTTCAGCTGCCATAACGGCTGCAAGCGAAGCGACCTCAAGAGAATGCTTGAGGATATTCTGTCCATAACTCGTCCTGTACCTGAGACGGCCAATGAGAGTAATAAGTTCGGGATGAAGTCCAAAGACACCTGCATCAAAAGCGGCCTGGTCGCCTGTCTTTTTAATGGTGTTATCAACTTCTTTCCGCGCCTTGTTGACCATTTCCTCAATCCTTGCGGGATGAATCCTTCCATCCTGGATGAGTTTTTCAAGGGCTATCCTTGCAATTTCCCTTCTTACAGGGTCAAATCCGGATAACACAACCGCTTCGGGCGTATCATCAATAATGATATCAATACCCGTCATGGTCTCAAGGGTTCTTATATTACGGCCTTCCCTGCCGATTATTCTGCCCTTCATTTCATCATTGGGAAGAGCAACCACCGAAACGGTGGATTCAGCCACATAGTCCGGAGCACATTTTTGTATGGCCGTTGCGACTATGGTCTGGGAAAGCTGGTCGGCTTCTTCTTTTATTTTATTTTCATATTCTCTTAAAACGACAACTTTTTCATGTTTCATTTCGTCTTCTAGGAGACTTAGCATGTAATTCTTGGCTTCCTCAACGGAAAGCCCGGCAATCGTTTCAAGTTTTTCCAGCTGCTGGTGCAGCAGTTCTGCTGTTTCTTTCTCTTTTTCCTCGATTTTTTTAACTTTTTTGTTTAGGTATTCTTCTTTCTGCTCCAGTGAGTCAAGCTTCTTCTCTATGCTCTCTTCTTTTTGGAGAATTCTTTTTTCCATGCGCAAAATATCATTGCGCCTTTCTTTTAGATCTTTTTCTAAATCTACTTTACTTTTGTGAATTTCTTCTTTGGCTTCAATCAGGATCTCGCGTTTCTTAGCTTCGGCTTTTTTCTCGCCCTCAGCTAAAATTTTCTGGACCTGGGTATTGGCATCGCCGACTTTTTTCTCGGCTTGTTTCTTTGCCATAGCCCCTCCAAGCAGGAATGACCCGATGGAAACCAATATCAGTAAAGCAGCGCCAATTAGCAAAGCAAAAAATGGTATTGTTAACGGCATTGCAGCACCTCCTTATTTAATTTTCAATGTTCATATGCTATTTAAAATATAGTTTCATATTACATACTGAGGATTATTGTATATTCTACGGGTATCAGTGTCAAGAAAATGCCCCCTCTCAACGCTTTACCAAAGTATCCGTCAGATACTTTGGTAAAATTGACAAGTTATCCGACGGATACTTAGGTAACTAATTGAGGTTTCAGGTTTATTGTATTGATACTATTGAAACTTCAGGATTTTCCGGCTTAGAGTCTTTTCCATAAACAGCAAAAACAACACAGCCGATGATACCGAAGGCAAATGCCACGATAAAGTTCACCTGCGGGGAAATGTTCCAAAGGAAGGCTGCGCCGAATGCAGCTGCAGATACGAAAATATCTCTGACCAAATAATATGCGCCGAAAGTGCCGGCTTTGG
>Ga0233412_10000167_pt1 | contig 37997 bp, 46 predicted proteins | sample Na_anoxic_4_MG_FD_180667 | JGI IMG/M metagenome (GOLD analysis project Ga0233412, IMG submission 180667) | Seawater microbial communities from Saanich Inlet, British Columbia, Canada - Na_anoxic_4_MG | ecosystem: Environmental > Aquatic > Marine > Inlet | place: Canada: British Columbia... | reverse complement strand
GATCCACTTCTATATGATCCGAATTGTATTATGTCTGGTTTACTGTGGTCGTGAATTTCCATTATTTAAGTCTCCAATTTTCCCAAACAAAATCGTAACAATAAGTACAATCATGTGTGATCGCTAATCTTTCTCTAATAGCGTCTCGTCTAGTAATACAATTGTCTACAAATGAATGAAATTGTATTTGAATATTCTTTAGTTTATTAAGACTATCATCAGATATATTTTCAAATATATCATATTCAGAACCTTCAATATTAATCTTAATCAGATCAACTATTCCACAATTAGCAAGATGATCGTTTATATCCAACATGTAAATTGCTTCTAATACATCATCACCTGCTTCTATGAACATAGATGATTCTTGGGATTTCTTTACAATATCAATTGTCTCAGTCTTATGGCTAAGTCCGGATTTATGTGCAATAATTTTAGTATTCTTTAGGAATCTATTATGAATAAATTGCCAGTATTCTGAGACTGGTTCAAATACTTCAATATTACACATATGATTAGCAAACATAGCAGCTGCCCATTCTCCTCTGTATCCACCAACATCAATAATCTTAGAATTATCAGTAAGATCATAGCTTAATCTATGAGTTAAATCTCCATCATCTTCAAACCATCTCTGTACTTCTTCATGAAATATTTTATTAGCAATATTCTTTTCATCTTCAACATAAGGCTCAGGAATAGGTTCTGATATAAGTTCAGGTACAACGTGTTGATTTGAATACTTACTTAAATATCCAATGTTATCATAATAATGTCTAAGTTCGCCTTCTGTATATGATTGAACTTGACTAAGGAAATTATTATTGTTTGCCATATGAGGATTCGCACTAGAACTATTAACTCCTCTACTATGTTCAATATGATAAACCATATTATTTAGCCATTCAACTTTATATCCTAACTTTTGAAATCGATATCCACGCTCTTTATCTTCAGGTCCATATGAGATAAAATTCTCATTTTCCATTCCACCTTCACGATATGATTTAGTGCTAAAGAATTGACAGTGCCCATATTCACTTCTAGTAATTGCCATATGTTGAGGTGCAATTAAATCTATATCATTAGTTGTATGTATAGTATGTCGACCTGGACTATGGATTTGATATTGAGAATCTCCCCAGAAATATGGGTATATTAAATCAGATCCATCTAATATTTTTTCTTGACATTCGAAATATACGTCAGGTCTTAATAAAATATCAACGTCGTAGTTAACAACGACTTGTGTTTCTACTAAATCTAACATTTCATTTAGGAATCTAGTTCTATGAAATATATCATTCCCAGCTTTATTCTCTGAGAATACATACTTAATGTTAGTGTCTAAATTTAAGTTCTCAAGTATCTGAGGAACTTTAGATACTGTATCATGTTCAAGTATGATAATATTAGTATCAAGATGCTTAGATAGGTAAGCGAGTGTTATATGGAGATTTAGTTTTCTATCCTCACTTTCAAGGTAAAGTGGGATAATGAATGTTGTATTTCTAAGGTTTAATCTTTCCATCGTATCTTTATATTTTTATAATGTCCTTTCTGTAAATGGTTTCGTAGTTTTTAATACTAGCAGTGTCGCTGAACCATTTAGATGGAGCATATACTATTTTAGATGGATTATTATTTAAATAACTTGCCCACCATGAATAACTACTATTGCAAATAATATTATTCTTACACATAGTCATTGCAATAAAATCAGTGATAACATCGTTTCCTTCCATGAAGATAAAATTATATCCATTATCTCCTGTAAATTGAGTTTTACACCATGCAATATCATCTGAAAATATTAAGAATTTAGTAATTCCATTTTCTTTCATCATCTTAATACCTTTGTTGTAATAATTAATATCACAAACATCATGAAATTCATTGCCAACATAATCTCCACGTCTAATGTGAATAGAACATGGATTTCCACTTAGTTCTTTAGAATACTTTTCATTAATATTATTCACTAAAAAATCAGCAGGTTCAAAATAATGTCTTATAGTATCTTCACAATGTTCCCAATACTTATCAGATTGAAAATATCCATGTAAATTAGTTGCAACTCCAAACTTAGGGATTGTAGCATGTGAGAAGTCAGGCTCATTAAATACATGAGAAATCTGAGACGGTACAAGAGTCTCATCTAATTTATTCTTAAAATAATGTGCGAAATCCAGTTTGTCATAGTTGCAAATCCATCTTGGGAATTTAGCTGGGATATCATACATTTTAGAATATCCTAATGCGGCTGCAATCTGAAATAGCTGGTTTCCCAATCTACCAAAGTGGCCAATGTCTTTTACTGTAATAAAGTTACTCATTTAATTTATCTAGGTCTTTTTTAGTATCAACATCAATTGTATTTTTATCTATGTCAATGTAGATAGTATCTATGTTATACATATTATTATTGAGTCCATGTAACGTTTCCTTTCTAAACATTGTAATATAATGACTTATTTCAAAACAGTCAGGATAATCTTGACGTCTATATAAATCATGGTAAAATAACTGTGATCCGCCGAAGGATCCTTCTCTTTTTAATATTAGGAATGGAGAAACATCTATTTCTTTCTTACATAATAGTGACGGCGCATTAGTCATTGAATATAATTCATATGCGTCCATAACTTCCTCCCATGTTCGTTCAGGATATGTTAAGTATAGCATTATAATAACCTCATCATCTTCGGTATTAATATCTCCCATACAATCGATGAGTGAATCTTTAGTTGATATAAAATCTGAAGCGTATTCTAACGATCTATTAATTACATTAAATTTACGTTGAACTGCCATTATTTGAATGTCAGCATCGTCTGTATATACATACACATCCCCTTTGAGCTCATCAGGTATGATATCTGCGGTATGCTTAAATAGCTTACGGTTTTTATGTGGGAGTCCCTTGGAGCCTTCCCTTGCTGGTATTATTATTTTCATAATGCTTTAAATTCTTCTACACTTATCTTTGGAAGAGATTCTATTTTACTACTTGAACTTAAGTTATATAAATCTGCTCCTAATTTTTTAAGCTCATTTTTAATGTGATCATATCCCCATTCTAAATCAGTTATGTAGTTCATTCTTGAAAGGGAATGGGGTCCATCTTTCTTTGAATAGAAATGTCCATCTGTAAAATCTACTCCTACTATTGCAATTTGCCTTGCTCCTAATTTATATGCGATATTAATCCCAGTGTATGGTGAATTTAGAAAGTGATCAACTTTAGTAGGATCCGCTAAGTTAGGTGCTCCCTTTGCTCCTAAATCAAAGTTAATTATATTTGGATGCCTCCATCCTCCTACACATGTGAATAGGTGTTTATAATCACCTTCATTAACTATCTTTTGTCGATGTGAATTGAATCTATTAGGATGATCTGTCACTAAATTATAGGTAGGTGAAAATAATTGAGGCACATCATTTACCCCAATGGTTATGAAATCTTTATGATGAGGTTCAAAATCCAAGAGCGACATTCCGCACCCACATACGACAATCTTCGCTCCTTCGTGTATGTTATGGAAGTCTACTAATTTTTTATTCATGATCGGTGCTGTATTTTCTAAGAACTCTATCGTAGTTACGAAATCCTCCTCGGATATCACTGAATCCTTCTCTTTGGTAAGTAATGTATGGTTTATATAAGTAGCAGTTAACTCTAGCTTGAACTCGTGTAAATATATTATCAACAGGAACATCCATACGTCTAATTTCACTGATTAGCAACTTACGAGTGGTAGAATTCACGGCATAACTACTAGTTGTGAGTAGTTTATCTGCTCTATAAATATTTGGAGCTTTTTCGTTAAGTGTTCCTTGATTATTTGCTCCTAGGTATAATAAATCCCAATCCGTCGGCGTATTGTCCCATAATTCTTCAAATTTACCCGTGAATCCTCTTACAAATTCAATATCGTCTTCTAAAATAAGGATATTGCCTAGATTGTTAGATTCCGCTTCTTGCATCACTTCCATGTGGCTTAATAAGCATCCATGTTCACCTTTATTTATGAATTTATTATGACTATATCCAGTTCCTGGATTTGCCGAATATCGAGTTACATTTATTCCTAATTGTTTGAATAAGTTATAAGATCTTTCCCATCTATCTGTTCTAGAATCTAGATTAATGCAATATATTTTGTCAAACACGGTGTTTATGATATTCATGTTGATTTCTTGTAAATATTTTCGAATTCTTTAATTATATCCTGCGGTTTCCAATATGATTCCATCCATTGTCTAGAGTTTCTTCCGTTTTCTAAAATAGGATCGATTCCACCATCTATTAATTCTTCAAGTTTAGATTGTAGATCTCTAATCCACACATTAACAAACGGGTGAGTTGGAGTCTTAGTTGCTTTCACTATAACGTTCTCAATTGCAGGATCCAATGAGCATATTGTTAATTTACCAAGAGCTAATCCTTCTAATCCTGATCTATGATAACTTGAAGTTACACATTCATCAATAATAATGTTGCACTTAGATTTACGTTCAATACATTCATTTAATCCAACTTTACGTATTACATCTACGTCAACAAGAGTTGGATACTTTTCTTTAATCGAATTTAATATTCTAATAGTTGGTTCGTATCCCTTATCGTGCCATTGTCCCATCTTTGTAGTTCGACTTGGAGAATATCCTATTCTAATTTTATTATCAACCCTATTATAATTATATACAGGATCGTTAAAGTCTATAATGTTTCTTACTAGCTTACATGTTCTGTATTCAGGAAGTGTCGCATGATACTGAGCGATCACCAATCTCGTTTTGACTGGAGACTTTAAATCAACCTGAAATGGCTCACTGTGGTATTGTATTATCCTATTTGCAACTCTAATATTTCCAGGTATTTTGTTATGACAATGTAATAATGCAGTTCCTTCTTGTGGCGTAGGATTAATTGAACGAGGTCCGCATACGTGAGATACAAAGTCAGTTGAATACTTATTGATACAGTCAGATAACACGTCCGGTGCCATTGCGATTGGACTTGCCTTGAATTGGCAAACTTTAATTCTCATATAGTGTATTAATTTTAAAACCTGTAATCAATTCTTTTATACAATATTAAATAACTATAGTTTATATATTTTTGAAAGATTATTACAAAATATTAGAAGTAAAGAATACTTCAACTTCTGCGGAAATTAAACGGGCATATCGAGCTATGTCAAAGCAATATCATCCCGATGTTAATTCAAGTAGTGGAGCAGAAGATGTGTTTAAAAGTATATCAGAAGCATATGGAGTATTAGGAGATCCTAAAAAGAAAGAAGACTATGATCTATCAAGGAACCCTATATCTAATGGAGGTAGACATGGCACATCATTTGAAGATTGGGTAAATAACTTTAGCAAAGAAGAATTTAAAGGAGGATTCAATAATACAGGAAGACATTCATCTCGTCGAGGAGGATTCAATAGCGAAAGAGGAACGAGAATGCCAACTACTGATCATCTTAATATAAAGGAAGACAGAGAAGTAGACTTAAGGGATTTAATGCAAGGAACATCAGTTAAGGTTAATTACGATAGATGGACGGTTGATGGTAGCTTTAAAAAGGATAAATTATCTAAGACTCTAAATATTCATTTAGATCTAAGAAAGAAACATACGACAATTCTTAAAGTAGGAAGTGTATATTTTATAAAGATGAAACTAGAAAAACTAGGTCATGAAGATATATTCCAGCGTGCTAATATATGGGGAGATCCGGAAACGGTATTATTAGTTGGAGATTATTACTTAACTTTAAAAATAAATGTTCCAGAAGATATGGAACTTGAGGATGAAAATGTTATTCAATTTATAGACATTCCTCTGTATAAAACATTATTCGAAGGTGATAAAATAAGTATCACAACATTATTAGATAAATCATATGATGCTGAGATATCTACACCTAAGAAGCTAAATGATTTAAAATTCAATATAAAGGACCAAGGTATCATGTCTAGCGCAGGCATACTCGGTAATTATATTATACGATTTAATATCATCCCACCTGACTTATCAGAAGTCAACGAAGATAATTTAGAAATTATCAAAGAGTCCTTTATCCAAGAATAGAGGCAAAAACTTCAGTTTTTTCATATAAGTCTGTTATAAATAATAAAAAATTGCAGACTTTTGAAAACTAATCAAAGCAATAATTCTTTACAATCAGCAAACTTAGACGATTACGTTCTATTGGTTGAAAATATTGGACAGGATTTACGTATAAACGAGAGTTCAACACATGGTAATATGGTCCTAGAAGGAGTATGCGCAGTGTTTGAAGAAGAGAACAATAACGGTAGAGTATATGGAAAAACAGAATACTTACCTCACTTAAGTTACCTTAACGATAAAATCAGTAAAGGTCAACTAGTTGGAGATTTAGATCACCCACCACATTTCGACGTTACATTAAAAAGTGCATCACATATTATTGAAGCATTAAATTTTGACGGTGGAAATCAGGTAATGATTAAACTAAGAATTTTAGAAAACACTCCAAACGGAAAAATAGCTAAGGCTTTATTAGACGGAGGAGTTAATCTTTCAATTTCATCTAGAGCAGCTGGTCAAGTAATGAATGAAGGTAGAGTTAAACTTCACAAGATATTCACTTATGATTTAGTTGGAGAGCCTGGATTTACTGCTGCTATTTTAAAGAAAACACTTAATGAATCATTAAAAGATAACTTCCAAATGTTAACGGAAAGCTTTGATCATTTAAAAGCAGATTCATTCGTAAACAAGGAACATTTAAACGATGTTTCAGAAAGTTTAAATTATAGTGATAATTTTAAAATATATAAAATAAATAATCCTATAGAATCCGTATTTGAAGATTTTATAACACCAGAAAATAATAATAATACAATGGCCGACAACAAAGATTTTGTAACTAAGGAGAGTATGAATAGATACACTGAGGTAGTTAAAGAAAATTTCGATTCATTAAAAAGCGAAATGAAGAATTTAAAACTTAATGAATCTACTGAAGGAGGACAAGACCTCAGTAAAGTTGTTTCGTTTGTAAATTATTTAGCTGAACATTTAGAAGGAGTAATTAATTATTCAGATTATCTTTCAGAAATGGTAAATAAAAACGTATCTTATACGGAGCATGTAGCATCAACTACAAACAATGCTATCGAGTATACTAGTTACGTTGGAGAAAAACTAAACACAACAATTGGCCATAATGACTATATTGCAGAGAAATTAAATCAATCAATTAACTACGCTGAGTATTTGAAAGAGAGCTTAAACGGTTCTATTAACTATCAAAACTATTTAGCTGAAGAATTAGATGGATCAATTCAATACTCAGAACACATTGCTGAAGGAGCAAATAACACTTTACAATTCGCTGAATACCTTGGAAAAGGAATTAACGAAAACAGAGAGTATTCTCAGTATGTAGCAGGAAAAGCTAGCCAAGGAATTGGTTATACAGAGTATTTAGCAGAATCATTAAATGAAGGAACTGCTGCACCTAAACAGAGAAATCTATTAGATGGAGTTGTATCTTTAACAGAATCAGCAAATGTAGATAAATTAGTATCTAGTGTAGATGCAGTTATCGCATCAGTTAACTCTGAATCTGCAAAATCAGTGTTAGAAAACAGACACCCATTCTTAAAAGTTATAGCTGAAGATAAAAGAACAGCGTTTTATGAATTACCTACTGAACAAAAACAAGCAATTGTTGAGGCTCTTGGAGCATCAGTTTGGTTCTCAGAAAATGATGTACTTGGAATTATGGACGCTGTTGTAAATGAATCAACTAAGGATATTCCTTTAATCGTAAAATTCATGCCTGATACATACAAACCAGTATGGAATAAGATGAATGAAAATGAAAAAGGTAAAATATTCGCAAAATCTCAGTTATATAACCTAAAGACAGCTTATCAAGTTAAATCTTTTTGGGACGAACAATCGAACATCCTAAGAGGAGTTAATGAAAGAGTTGAAATAGAAACACAAAACATAAAAATGCAAAAACTTAACGAAAGCCAAGGTACAGAAGGTATGATAGCCGTTAAAACGGTGGTTGAGAATAGCAGAGGATATTCCTCAAATTACTTAGCAAATCTTTCGAGACAAGCTAACAACTAAAAATAATCATTATAAATAATGGCACGTACTAAAATTTTCAGACGTTCAAACGATCAATCGATGAACAACACGTGGAAACCAATTTTGGAATCTCACGGAGCTGATATGGAAAAAACACCTTGGTTAGCAGAATACGCTCACAATCACGCAATATTTGACAATACTGACGCGATCTTTGAGCAAAATGCACCAGGTCAATTCCTACAGACTCCAGGAGCTTTACCAGGAATGGGAGCCGCACAAGCACCAACTCCGGCTCAAACGCCGTTTACAGCTGGTGGAGTAAAAAATGGATATGGTGGCACAGGAACCGCAGCAAATCAGTCAGGTTCTGGTGATAAATTCCCATCTCTTTTACCAGTAGCAATACAAGTTGCAGCTAAGACAATAGGTTTCGACCTAGTTCCAGTTGTACCTATGGATTCTCCAGTAGGGTTTTTACCTTACTTAGATTATCTTTACACTGGTGGTAAAACAGACGATGAGTTTTCTCCATATATGGTAAAACTAGTAGGAATTACTACAGATGATCTTTTAGGATCAGGTGTAGCTAACATTGCTACTGCAAATCCAGTTTCTGGTGAAATTATCGTCTTTAGTGCAGCAGCATCTGGAGTATACCACTTTATTGGTTATTCAAGAATAGACGGTCACGCTATCATCAAGGTAGTAGAAGATCCAACAGGTACTACTTCGGTAGCAGCTGATATTAACGGTAAAGGAATTGCAACTATCGGTACAGTTGCTCCAGCAGGAGGAACTACTGGTAATATCGCAACAGCTGATGTACAATTAGTATCTGCGTTAGAGAATCAAATTTCCGGTTTCACTGGAACATCTGATGACGATTACGCATCAACTGATTTTCAAGGGCCCTATATGCCAGCAACAGGATCTACACCAGGATCTATGTCAAGAGAAGCAGGTGAAGGTTCAAGATTCAGACAAATGGGTCTTAGAATGTTTACTAAATTCATTGAAGCTGATACTGACCAAGTAGCAATCTCTGCATCTGTAGAGCAAATCCAAGATCTTAACAGAGTTTGGAACTACGACGTTATCTCTATGTTAGAGAATGTAGCAGTAAATGACCTTGCACAGTCAATCAATAAAAGATTAGTGGATAGAGTATTCCAACTAGCAGCAACTCATACAACTGAGATTGACCTAGTAGAAGGTTCTAACCTTACTAGACTTGATTTGCTAGCTGGAACAGGTGGATTTGAAAATGTTTCTACATTACAAAGAAGATTAGTAACTAAGATTCTTGAATTAGCAAACTTAATTTATCACAGAGGTAGATTTGGAGCTGGTACATTCTTGGTAACTAACGGACGAGTAGCATCTGCGTTAGCTGATGTATCTGGTTATTCAATCGCACAAGTTCCTACGGACATGGGCGGAGTAGCTGGAAACTTATACCCAGCGGGTAAAGTTTACGGAGTTCAAGTGTATGTAGATCCTAACCTTTCTTGGGGAGATCCTCGTATTTGTATCGGAAGAAAAGGTGCTGATGAAGAGCCTGGAGTTAAATTCATGCCTTACATCATGGCTGAGTCTTTACAGACAATAGCTGAAGGTACTTTCTCACCAAAGATCGGGATGAAATCTCGTTACGCTATCACTGAAGCAGGATGGCACCCAGAAACGCAATATGTAAATATGACGGTTCAAGGTGACTTAGCTACTTTAACTGGTGGAGCGGCACCAACTAACACTCTTTAATCGATAGATTAAACGAATATAGTTAAACTAAAGGACGTATCTCAGATACGTCCTTTTTTTATGCTATTTTTTTGGGATAAATAACAATATATGAATTATATTAATAACTTTACAACCTGGTATATGATGAATGAAGCAGCCTCATCAGATCAAATTAATAAGATTAATAGGGCCAAGTCGGATATTAAATCTGATGTAATTGAAGGTCTTAGGAAATATTTAAATGCTCGTGTAAAAGTAGGAAGTGGCCCTCAAGGAACAATAGCATCAACATTTATTAATATAGATAAGTTAAAGGGACAAGCAATTGAGGCAATTACACCTCAGCTTGATTTATTAATTAAATCATATATAGAATGTGATGGTGGAAAATCATTTAGAAAAGGATCTGAGAATTTTATAATATCCTTAAAGAAACTCTTAATTAGCGACATTGATGGATTAAGCTGGATTACAAAGGGATCTATTGGGATAGCGATTAAATCTGCTAAAAAATTAATCGGAGGGGATCCTAGCGTTGCAGTAGAAAATATTATTAAAGGAATAGTTAACACTGTATATGGGACGGTAATTAGGATGCCAATTTTCATACAAAACTCTATTACAAATAGGAAATTATTTCCATTCCAACAAGAAGAATATAAGGATCCTGGAACAGGAAAAACAGTTCCTGCTGGAATTGCATACAAAGGATCATTCTGTGAAGACTCTACATCTATAAAGGGAGATAACTTTTCTATTGACTATAAAGTATTAGCAAATAAACATGTTCAAGAAATAGTTGATAAGGTGATGTCACTTTAATTACTTACGATTGTTTATATCTTCGTCAGTGAGGATGCTCTTAATACAATGATCATGTTCTATATAATCTAGAAGACTCCTAAGGAAGTTTCCACCTTTAGTTAACGTATTATCTTGTTGATTCTTTCCTAGTACAGAGGATATTGTTTCTCCTCTACGTCCAAATTCATATCCACGTTTCTTAATGAATATATCATTAAATAAATCAGCTGCAATAACATTACCTAGAATATCAATTGCCTTAGTTGTAGAATAAAACCAAATTTTAGATTGTCTGAAATCTCGATAAATAATAAACTTAAGTATTGCATATAAAGATACAACTGGAAGAATCACGTACAATAGTGTTATCGCCACGATTAAGAGTAACAGATCGATCATTAAGGAAGATTATTTTAATACTAGGACAATGTGTATTTACCTGAGTATATTATTATTTATCAATGATTACACTTCCTATGATGGATATAATCTCTTATACCTATAATTAAGGTAATAAGTCCTATTAATCCCATGGTTAATCCAAAGATAGGATGGTGAATAACCTCGTCTATAAGAGTAGTGGGTTCCCTATGGTGATCTATTGAATAACTAACCAATACCATGGATTGTGCAAATTGTATAATATGTAAGGATCCATGTAACATATTTAATATACCTAGTGATATTAGTGTGAAGTGTTTCATTACACGGCAATAGGTATGTTTTTCCAATTAGGGAAATATTCATAGTTCTCTATTATAACGTCGCTAAACTTGTAATTGAATATATCATTTGTTTTTGAAATACCTTTAGTATCGCAGGTATTGCTTGATATGCAATCAAGCAATTCAAACTTGTCGGACTTTTTAGCAAGAATTATTCTATCTTCTATCGTCAATTCGTCGTTCAACATTAGAGTTGGTGCAACATGTTTAGATGGGTCTCGTGCTAACTGTTTCTTAACAAATTCCATATGATTGTCGTAAATATGTACATTTGTTAAATCACCTACCAGTGTACCTGGTACCATGTTTGTTTGTTGTGCAAACATATGAAGTAATAGTGCGTAACTTGCTATATTGAATGGAAGTCCTAAAAATGCATCTACTGAACGTTGATGCCATTTAAGATATAATCTTCTGTTTGGGATATTTTGTCGTGTAAATATATCGTCTCCACCAAATTGTTGGTCCATATAATACATAGGATTTGTTTCTTCTAATATTGTCTGTCTCTCTTCAACAGACAATTCCTCAGTATATAATTCAAATGCCCAATGACAAGGTGGTAAAGCCATTTTATCAATCTCTCCCACGTTCCAAGCTGATACCATAATTCTACGTGAATCGGGATTGTTGTTTAATGTGTCAATAGCATTTTGGATTTGATTTATTTGGTTAGTTTCAGTATACCTAAACCCTTCATTATCTGGTTCAAACAATTTGACTTTATCCCAAGCTACCCACTGGTTTCCATAAACAGGACCTAAGTCACCATTCTCATCAGCCCACTCATCCCATATTGTGACTCCGTTATCATTCAAATATTTGATGTTTGTAGAGCCTTTGAGGAACCATAGTAATTCATGGATAATTGACTTAGTGTGTAATCGTTTAGTAGTGATAAGCGGAAACCCTTGTTCCATATCAAATTTAATCTTGTAGTCAAATATTGACGTTGTGCCGGTTCCTGTTCGGTCTGTTTTTTTCTTACCATATTTCCAAATGTGATCTAATAGTTTGTGGTATTCAAAAGTTGCTTGCATAATCTATGATTGTTTAGATATTATATCAATTATTGTAGCTAAGGTTTTGTCTCGGACCCCCTTTGGGATATCCTCAGCGTTATAACATTCAAATTCAATATGTGTATTATCTCCAGAAACAAACATCACGTGATATTGCTCAAATAACTCAGGTACCTCTAATCTAGTGTTTGCATATATCTGACCTCTCACTTCAGGATTAGTATTACCGTTTAATCTTATTATAAATATAGGCTTAATCATGTTGCTTTTATTTTATGTCTATTGTCATCACACCATTTAATACAGTCAATAAGCCCAGGATCTATTTCTTCAAGGTACATACAATATGCTTTTGACCAAACTAAATCCCTTGACCACGATAAATTTTCAATTTCACATGGAGTATTGCATGCTTCAAAGTAGCCATGTCCTCCTATCGTTAACGTATCACATACTGCATGCATATATTCTGTGTGTTTACATCGCAATTTACCTACCCAATCGGGATCATGTTTGCGCCATTCTGCTTGTTCTTTGATGTCTACTAGTAATCTTGGAACTAATGTGCTAAACACTTCTTTTATAACTTCTGCGGAATCTCTACGTTTGCTGAGATTAAGAGCTTTAGTGTAAGGAGTACTATGATGTTTCCATCTCAACTTAGCTTTGGATTCTGAATCAATAAGATTAAGGTATTTAATATACATAAAGGAATACGAGTCTAGTTCATTTTGAGCTCTCGCATATCTCATGAATTTATCTTTTTGTTCTTGAGTTTCTCCTCGTACTACTTTGCCGGTACCGTTTGCCCAATCAATAAAGTCTTGGTGTTCCAACCATCCCGATTCAAATGATGTTTGATTATTAGGGTTCATCCAAACTCGATTATCTCCAATAGATCCACCGAATATTACAGGAAACTTCTTAGCTAATTTATGAAATTCACAATCTTCCTTAATTCCATCTGAATTCATAGGATCAATGTGAGCTATAGTTTCAATAAGTTCAGGTATTGATCTTTTTTCAATTGGCTTTTTAAATAGCGTTAATGTTCTATTAAATATTCCCATTTTAAATGTATTAATGTATATTAATTATACTCCTTTTTCAATACCTTTTTAAGATCATTTAAATCTCCAGTATACATATCAATAGGTTGAACTTTCTTCATTTCAATTAATTCTTTATTTTTTTCAGCCTCTTGACGAAGTAGTTCTTCGTATTTCTCTTTAGTAAGAGTATGAATAGGCATAGAAAGTAAATATCCATAAGATCCATCTATCTCATCGAACTTCTCTTTAGTTAATACATCAATTATCTTTTGACGAGCAACGTTGTTAATTTTAATCTTACCATCAATAATCATTTTGATGAATCTTGCTTTATTCGAAAGGAATATAAGTTCTTTCTTTAATTTGTCAATTATAAATGCTTTTCTTTTAATATAGTACTTCATTCTAAAAGCTACAAAGTATTTAATGATCTCGCTTGCAGTTTCGAATATCATTAACGTTCCAGTTTCATCAAGTACTGTGAAATTCTCAGTCTGGCGCTCTTCCATCTTCAAGAATCGTTTAAGCTTATCTCCAACTCCTAATCCCGACATATCAGATCTACTTAGTTTAATAGTGTAGTTGATATCTGACTTGCAGTTATTTTCATAAGTGGCGATTCTTCGACTGTCTTCTAAATCATTTAGGTATTTGTCAAACTTTTCATATGTTACAGATGGTGGAAGTTCGGTGATATCTATTGTAGTTGTATTTTTAACAGCATACTTACCTCTAAACAACCATGCCGACTTTGCATCAGAGTCCTCGTTGGTAACCACTTCACCATTAAATCCATTGATCCATGGAGCAGGCTCTTTGAACCGCTTACCGTTTAATTCCCTAAGACAGCATTCAATTAGATCTAAAGGATTCCTATTTAATATGTTAGTAGCAAACCCTACAGCAATTCCTGATGATCCGTTTAATAAAACAGTAGGAATTATTGGAAGGAAGTATTCAGGTTCTATCTGGGACCCTTCTTCATGCCTAGGTGATAATAATTCAAAGTCCTTGTATAATAATCTGAAGTTCTCATGTAGCTTAGTTGAAACATACCTAGGAGCTCCAGCTTCTGGAGATCTTAGTGATCCGAACTGTCCAATCTCTTGAAGTAGTGGCATAGAGTTCTTAAACTTCTGTGCCATTCCAATAATTGCTGAATTTAACGAAGCGTCGCCGTGATGATAATGTGCATCTGCTGCAATTCTACCAGTAAGCTGAAATACCTTGTATGGTTTCTCCGTTCCATTCTTCCAGACTTTATCTGCAATGTAAACAACTTTACGTTGTGTTGGCTTTAGTCCATCAATTACAGATGGAATTGCTCTAGATTCAATAACATATGTTGCATATTCTCTATAGTCCTTATCTAAGTATTCTGTTATTGTCGATGTGCTCATTGTACTAATTCATTTATTTTTTCTATGATTTCATCATATCCTTTGTATATGCAATCATCACTGCCATCTGAGTATTTTATTGATAACACAGGACTCATAGTTTTTTCTGCTAATATCTGAATAGAGGATATTCCTAATTTATTAAGTTTATCTTCTGTAAATCCAGACGTATCAATAGTTCTGTTGTGTTCTTTAAGATATTCTAAATCTTCCTTTGGTATAGTCATTAATATTTGATTATTTTTACTTGTATTCCTTTTTTCTTTGCTATATTGATCATATGCATAGTTCCTTTACTCTTCCCATCCCAGAATGCTACTAAAGCATCTGCATAATCTGCCATTTCAACGTTACGTTTATATCCTGCTCCCTTTCCATATTTGTCCCAATCGGGTTTAAACTGTGCGACTTTATAATCTCGTAGTTCTGCGTATTCTTCTCCCAGTTTATCAGCACCATTTGCGGTACCACTACGATTTCAATATCGAGATGCTTACACTTTGACAAGTGATGATCTACACTCTCCATTACTTTATGAATGTCGTTGAAATCTCTACCTCCTGCTATTATTATTTTCATCTAAGTAATTTGTCTTTACGGGGCTGTGAATCTTTTCCGAACCAATCTTCTAAAGAATTCTTAGCTTCTTTATCGTAGGTTATTTTTACCACATTAGGATCCGTAATTATCTTCTCGTATTCATCATCTTCAAGTGCAGCAAGTCCCTTCTTATACTCTATCTCCCATAATGAAGCGTTGGTTGTTTTCTTTTCAATCCAATGTTGGAATTCATCGTTAGTATAAAAAGTTAGCATTTGTTTTCCTTTCCTGGCAACTACTAATGGTGTCATAACTTTAAATATAAATCCCTGTTCGAATAGTTCTGGCCAATATTTAGCAAAGAAGTTCATTAATTGGGCAGCAATTGAGTTACCATCGGGATCTGCGTCTGTATAGATATACACCTTTCCATAGCGTAAATTCTTAGGTTCCTCACCTAATTTTAAACCAAGTGATCCCATTAGGCCTTTTACTTCGTCATTTTGAATAACTTTTGAATTAGGTAATTCATGGACATTTGTAAATTTACCCTTTAATGGATATGCTCCCATCATTTGAGTATTTCTAAATTTACGTACCGCAGATAGTGCGGACATTCCTTCGTATACTCCGAGGATACATTTAGACCTATCTCCTTTTTTCTGAGCATCTATTAGTTTTTCAACTCGTCCTTTATCAAGAGACTTGTTTAATTTTCTAAGTTCTAATCTTTCCTCTGCGAGTTGTTTTCTTTCAACCCAATCGAGGATAGATTCCATGATTTCAGACTTGAATATTTGTTTAGCAATCTTCTCAGTTACTTCGTGAGAAGTCTTAAATAATCTATGTTCCGTTATTAATTTCTCTTTGGTTTGAGAACTAAATGCGGGATTTACAATCATACAATCAATAAACAAATACAGATGATTTCGGATATCACTGGGTTTTACTGCAACTTTATGTTTCTTAAGAATCATTGCTCTTAAATGATTGATCAGTTGATTATTTATATAATCAACGTGAGTTCCACCATCGCTTGTATGAACTGAGTTTACGAAGCTTACATTTGTGAATCCGTCAGTTGAACTTGAGAATCCAACCTTCCAATCTTTTGATTCTTCGTAAAAGTATTCCCTTTCTCCCGTGTATAGTTTAATATACTCTTCGAATTTCTTAAACTTTAATTTGTTGATTGTTTTCTTTCCATCTTTAATAGTATGAATATGAATGTATAATCGAGGGTTACATGCGGCGGCATCTAGACATCGTTTATAAAGAATCCTATAAGTCTTGTCGTCAATTACTTTCATTTTGAACCGTTCTAGATCTGGCTCATATGTAATTTCAGTAAATCCCCTCTGTCCATCTGAGATCTTAGGCGTAGATCTCTTGCTCATGTTCTTGGTAAAATATTGTTCGAATCTTTTCTTACCGTCACATGTTTTAATCGTGAACTTATTACTAAAGATATTTGTTAACGTTGCTCCAACTCCGTTGGTCCCTGCTGTATTTCTATCCTTAGTATCATCAAAACTAGATCCTGCTTTTAGATTTGAGAAAATCATTTCAGGAATCCATTCCTTATGGGCTTTATGTTTTTGTACCGGGATTCCGCCGTTATCCCATACTGTAATAGTACCTGCATCAAGATTGAATGTTACTTTAATTTCGTTTAACGATTTAGATTTCCTATGTTCATCAACTGAATTAGAAAGTATCTCGTCAAATATTTTAAGGAATGCAGGGTTGTATGTTACTGATTCATATGATATCTCCGTTCCGTCATACAAATGATGATCTCCAGTATGTGGCGTGGTTGAACCGACGTACATATATGGTCGATGTAGAACATGCTCTCGATCAGTTAGCTTCTGATATTGTTCTTCTATTTTCTGTTTTGCCATAATAAATTATACACTATTTTTAATGAAGTTTCAAATGTATATTACTTATTTAATCGCTTTATTATAATCGCGTCTCTAAAATATTTTGGAATCTTCCTTTGTATTATCTGGTCAAAGCATGAATCTAATATGTAAGTTTCAGCCCAATCGTCGTCGTTTCGTATTGATCTACCATACGACTGCATTACTTCTATAAGAGTTTTCCAATTATACCATTCAGGTTTAGTATCTAATCTTCTTTTGATTTTGCTGCTTCTTAAATTTGGGAATGGAACTTTAACGATTATCTGAAATCTCGATAGATTATCTTTTAAATCTATTCCGTTCATCATTGATGGAGAAACTAGAACGGTCTCAAATTCTGATTCCATATGATGTTTCAATGATTTCTCACGTGTTGAAGAGTCGTGGATAAGTAATCTATCATCCTTGATATTACGTCGTATCCAATCGCTAAATTGATAATTACCAGAGTGTATAATTCCTTTATTATCTTTGTTCTTAAGAAGAATCTTCTTCATTACCGGAATTGCTGTCTTAAATGTTTCCTGCTTATCATAGTATGACATTTTTCCAAACTTAAGATATATGATTGGTCGCTTACTTGCTTCAAACGGACATGGTAATTCTAGATACGAATATTCTTCTTTTTTTAGTCCCATTAAGAATGCCATCATTTCAGGGTCTAGTATGGTTCCTGACATTAATATTACATGATCGTATTTATTAAAGAACATCTCCTTCATGTATTCGTTTCCCCATATAGGCTCAACTAATATCTTAGTTTTGCCATCTTGGTCTAATTCCTTTTCAAATACCCAATTATGTTGATAATTATGCTCATCGTTGATAAATCTATTGTACTTACACATTGTTTTATCACAAAGATCTGCTTTATTTACAAGTTCAGCTCTTTTTTTCTTACCTCGTGTTTCTTTGGCATCTGCGATACATTCCTCTATGTTGCTAATTAACTTTGGAATTATTACTTTAGATACATAGGTAGAAAGTTGTATAATATCTTTAATTTCGCTAAGATCTGCTGACATGTATTCATTCCATATCCCAAGATTAGTTAAACTTCTTTCAGAAAAAGTAGATGCGATAAAATCACAGAATGCTTCTTCAAACGAGTGAGCTTCATCAATAATTAAGACATTAGATCCTCTTTCTGCTAATTTATCAGGAGCATACATCGTTAATGCTGTAAGTAAATGATAATTAGCTAAACTTATACGTTCGTGTTGAAATTGGGCTTGTGCTATATTGTGAGGACATGTTCCGCACCTTTTACCCTTTACTTTATTAAGGATTTTAGATTCTCCGCAACTCATTAGATTAGTTCTACACCAATAACTTCTACTTCCCTTGAGTGAAGCCATAAATGGGAAATCATTAGTATATTGATCCTGTAATAACTTAGTGTTGGTGATTATGTCGAACTTAGCATCTACGTTTACTTCCTTTGAATACCAATCTGCAATCATAACAGCGGCATATGATTTTCCAACTCCAGTAGGAGCATCAATCATCATGAACCTTTTATCCTTATCAATTGAATCCTTTACAAAATCTAAGATTTCAATTTGTTGTGAACGTGGATCGTAGTCTAACTTTATGTTCTTCATGAATTAATAATATTTAAAAAATAGGCAGCTAACGATTTTAATTAACTGTTGGCTTCCGCCGCTTTTTTGACTTGCTCGATTTTATCATAGAGCCTGTCACATCTGGAGTCAATCTCTTTATGACAGATACTGACTCCTTCTTCTAAATCGGATCGATTTTCATCGATCATTTTGTAGATATTCTCTACTTGTGTGTCCATGTATTGAACATCAACCTTACTTTTCAACTTAAAAAACGCAACCACGATAGCCGAAACTAACGCAACTACACCTAGTGTTGATAAAACTGATACTATAATAATTAATTGTGTTTCCATAATATTTGGATTATTTTTAGTGCCAGCTGCCTATTTTTAATCTTCAGTATCATCGATAACGATACCATGTTCCTTTCTATATTCTAATTCTTTAATGTAATATTTTCTATGAGGATGATCCTCGGGTACATATGGAATAGATGCGGTGACCCACTCATCATTCATTTCAAATAATTGAGCTGATCTATGTTTTCCTTTACCTGTTTTTCCATATCCAGATCTTCCGATCTTAGTTCTAATTTCTTCAAATGTAAATAATTCACCTAATTCAACTGGTTCAACTTGGGTCCATGCCGCTATGTGAACGATATGTGAATGTTCAAGGGTATCGGGATCTACTTGGTAGCAAAAAGAATACATTCCATCAATATGATCAAAGAATATTAATTCTCCTTTTTTTATATCTCGGGCACCAGGCGGAACATGTACTTTAGATTCTAGATTATTACCATTTTCCCATTCAACTTGAGCAATTGATTGTTCTAAGTCTATTTGGTCTCCGGACTTTAACCCGGAATATGGTGAAGGTTCAATTTGAGGAATAATTCTAACATAAGATTTGTTTGGTATTTGATGCAGTTCCATATTTATTATATTTTTAGATTATAATAATAATACTTAAAAAGTTACAAGGATTAAAGATAAATAATAAAAAATAATCATGATATCATGAAGAAGAATCCTGTAATGAATTATAACTCTTTTATGTCTGCTTTTAAAAGCGCAGAAGGAGGTTACTCTAAAAAAGCGAATATAGCTAATAAAGATGCCGGAGCTAAGAAATTTAATCAAGAGCTTTCAGCTGCGTCTATTAAAGGATCTGGAACTCCTCAATTAAGCAAATTTACTAAGGAACATTTAGCTAAAGTAAAGAATATCAAAGTAGTAGGTAACGGATCAAAGAAATAATCTAACTTTAATGAATCGAGCAATAGGAAGTTTTGAAGAGTTCTCAGTTTTTGAAAAGAAAGGGGATCTTAAGAAATTAGTAAATAAAGAAGAGGACGAAGAATTAACAGTCAGCGATGCTAAAAGGATTGGATCTAAGGTAGCTAACATGGACGGACTTGAGAAGAAGAAATATGTTGGTATTATTAATTTTCTGGGAGCATCTTGTAAAATTTATAACACACTTTGGAAAAACTACACCAAAACTAGGGATAGAAAAGAAGCAAAAGAAAAATAATAATATAGCTTAATAAAGTTTAACAAAAGTGAGATCTGTTTTTCAAATCTCACTTTTGTTGTGTTAATAGACTAGTATTGTAAAAAACAACATAAAGAAATCAAATTTAAAGAAACTTTATTGTTGTTTCGAATAAATAATTAAAATAATCTATATAAAATGGCTGGATTACCACATTGGAATAATTCGCAAGCTGCGACTAATTATTACGAACCGATCTTTAAAAATCAGTTTGAAGTTATAATTACACCACCTAGTGCGATTACAGATAATGTTGAACTATTAGTAGAACAAGTAAAAACTATATCAGGTCTTCCTGAATTGTTTACTAAAGGAGCAACAACACAGGATTACAAATTTGCTAAACGCGCATTTGCTGACGGTGTACCTAACACTACACTAACTACCTTGACTATCAAATTCGAAGTTAACCTTAACGACGAGAACAATATGTATGTTTATAATACATTAAGAGGATGGGGAGATTTAATATATGATCCACTTAACGGTAGACAAGGATTAAAGAAAGACTACGTTGGAGAAATCGCAGTTTTTATATTCAATAAGGCTGGAGATATATTCAGAGAATTCAAATTCAAACCTGCATTCTTAGCAGAACCACTTAATGCAATGGATCTTGATTATATGGCTACTGGCACATCTGGTATCTACACATTAGATGCTAAGTTTATTTGTGATACTTACACGGAAACTAGAGTTGGTCAAATCAACATATAAAAATAATCATTAATAATAATGGAAATATTTGACGTTAAAAGAAAAGATGTCCATAACTTTGATGATTTTATGGATTTAAAAAAGCCAGCATTTGGTGGACCTTCATCAGGTATGTTATTGAAAGATGGTAAAGGTAAATACGTAAATAAGGATAGAAAACTAAAGGAATATCAGCGAACGGTAGATAGACACGATTCTAATAATCTTTTCAATAATCAAGTGTACGACCCAACGTATAAAGCTATGGGTGGAGATAGATCAACACACGTAGACGGTACGAATCCTTATGATTATAAGGACCCTTACGAAACAATGGGTATTCCAGTAGTTGTTAAAAATGATAAAACAAACGAACATAAGTGTAATACAAGTTTTGCAGGTTTTGTATTAGAGTCAGACCATCAAGTGAGAGATTACGTTCCATCTCAACTCGAAAGTGACGACGACGATTGTAAGTGTGACGACGACTGTGAGTGTAAAAAGTGTTCTTCTAAAAATTAAGATATTAGAAGATGGAAATGTTGAGTGTATTAATACCCGTACTTACAACATTAATAGGAGCTGGCACTACTCTTATTGTTATGTGGTATAAGAATAAGCTTGATACAGATAAGAATAACTTGGAAATATGTCAAGTTTCTGAATGTATATTAGAAGACACGGCAGTTCTTGAAAAACTAAAGGAGGTATTAGATTTGACTCATTCAGATCGAATATGCATATTTTCATTTCATAATGGTGGATATTATTACTCAGGTAAGTCTATGCAGAAAATGTCAATGTCGTATGAACAAGTAGATAACGGAGTATCTAGCATACAACTTAGTAAGCAAGATATACCTGTTTCGGCATGCATGACTACTCTACAGCCATTGATGTTAAATGGAGAATTTTGGAGTGCAGATACTAAACAATATCCTGAAGGTTTGTGTAAATATAATTTATTAGAGGATGGTGTTAAGTCAACTTACTACTGGCCTATTATAGATATAAACAACAACGCGATAGGAATGTTAAGACTTGATTATGTTAAAAGGAAAACTAAACTAGCACGTGAAGATCAAGCATCACTTGAATTACTATCTAAGCAGCTTCCAGGATACTTAACAAAATATAAGGTAGATAGCTAACAGATATTAAAGATTAACAATATTTAATTGTTTTATCCTATCTAATCCCTCGTTATCAAATTCCTTTGGCTCAATTAGGGTATATTCAAAATTTATTGGATGGTATTCATTTTTAATAAATTGAATTGCATTCTCGATTAAAGTAATAGATAAATTAGAATTTAAATATATAATATTATTATACTTCTTATTTTTAATGTAAATTGCTTTATCTAATAATTTCTTAATTTCATAGTTTATCAAAAAAGATTGAACCTTGTTTGGAACTATGAATTTTGAATTAAACCTATCCTTAATAATCTTATTCACGTTTAGAATGTAATCTTCTTTGCTTTTTTTTAGATAAACAGAGGTGAAAGATCTAAATTCTCTGATGAAAATTATCCTAAGTGTTCTATCTTCAGTTTTTATTTCTTCTTCCTCCATGTTAGTAGTCAAATTGCTCTATGATTATGCCAGATTCCTTAAGAATGGATAGCCCTGATACATCTCTATATTTGTCTTTGTAAAATACTCGTTTTATTCCAGTTTGTATTATAAGTTTACAACATTCTCTGCATGGAGATAATGTTATATATAATGTGGATCCATCTGCGTTGCCAGAATAGTTTTTTGCTAATTTAGTTATAGCATTAGCCTCGGCGTGTAAAACATACCAGTTTGAATTACCATCTGCATTTTCACAATCATTTGAGAATCCACTAGGGGTTCCATTGTATCCATCAGATATAATCATTTGATCTTTTACGATAAGCGCTCCTACTTTCTTTCTATTACAACACGAGTTTCCTGCCCATTCGCTTGCCATTTTTAGATAGATCGAATGTTTCTTTAATTCCTTAGCGTTCATTTTTATTCTTATTAAGTGTTGATAATACTTTACCAGGCATTAGGCATGCAAATATTATAACTATTGCAACCCATTGAATAAATGTGATTTCTATATTAACTAATTCAAATAGAAAAAGTCTATATGTACCGAAGCAAATAGCGGCCAGTGCCGCTTGTCCCATACTCCATGATAAAATTGCTCTTACTTTTCTACCGAGTATTGTACTATATGATAACTTCATCTCTTATATTATTTTGTATCCAATTATAAACATCATCTGTAACTACTTCATTGTTTGAATCGTAATGTGACTCAAGTAACCGTAAATCACTTGAAGGTTTACCGTTTTCAGATATTAGATTAATCCCTATATGTGGAAAGCTAACGGGGATGAATGGAAGATCAATCATATCTTTTACTAAATCAAAATGTCTTTCATATATGTGATAGGAATCAGTAACGTGTGTATATGATCCTAGTGTCAAGTTAGGATATTCATACTTTAAATGATTTAACATTTGTTGTTGTAATAAAGTAAAGAAGGCGATATCAGTAGGTGTTCCCAGGATTGCGTCATTACTTCTCATGTTAATATTTAATAATAACTTATTATCTCTAATGTGAAATATCCCATACATTGTGCAGACAAAATCTTTGCTATCGAAATGCTGATGCTCAGGTAGGTTGAAGTGTATTACTGCCTGTCTAGTGTCTTTGTCTTTTAATAGCGATTTTAATGCCCATTCATATTGAGTGGTTCCATATCTATTTTTCTTGTTAAACAGCAGGTTTCCATATGATGAATTAATAGATCCGTCTTCATTTTGGATTGCTTTCCAGAATCCTGCGTATTTACTAATGAATTCAACATCATCTCTACCTAAGAAATACCAAAGCAATTCAGCGGCTATATATTTATACTGAGACGATCTTCTATCATTATTATAAATTGAAGATATAGGATCTGAAAATTCAAGTGCAACCTTTAAGTTTTCCTTAACAGCAAGATCCCTAGGTCGAGTTTCATATTGGGCATTATTATACAAGTCAATTAGACTGTCTTTATATACTTCTGCGAATGTTTCTCCTTTGAATACTTTCATGTACTACGTTATTTGTTATTTTATACTAGTTTACCACCGCTGGTTCTTGCTCTTGTCTAATATTAGATGATACGGTCATCTCTGAAAAGTGGCTTGGCATCGTTACTGATATACGTTGGTCAAAGAATTCCTCTGGAAGAGTCTCATGTGAAACGACGAAGATTGTCATTTTATACTTATCGGCATATTCTCTAAGAATCTCAATTGATTTATAAACGTTTTTCTTATCTAGTCCTGAGAATATTTCATCTAAGAACATTACGTTCATATTATTGTGTTTTAACTTAATTAATTCAATGAATGATAGTAATACAATTAGATTCATTTTCTTGCGTTGACCTGTTGATAAACTCTCAGGTGATATATCCATTCCTAAATATCTAATAAGAGGATTGAAGTCACTATCAAATTCGAAATTGAATTTGAACTCTAATCTATCACATAATTCAGAAATTCTATTATTAAGTAACGGAATAACTCTATCAATCAATACTTTCTTGATTCCTCCATCAGATAATACTTCATCTAGCATTCCATATAGTTCTAGATTATCCTCGTACTGCTTAGAGTCAATCTCTGACTCTGAAATATCAGCCTTGATAGTATCTATGATTTTCTGAATAGATTCCTCCTGGTTATCAGGTTTAGTTGCATTGGACGCTATTAATTCCTTTTCTAGTGCAGCTATTTCACCATTAATCTTATAGAATATGTCTTTTTCAACATCTTGATCCTTGGTCAGATCGTGTATTAGATTTATAGCAGTCTGTTGATTTTTTCTGATCTTTTCAAGCAATATGTCCTCTGCTAGTTTCTTTTCTTCAATTGACGTTTTAATTCGCTGAGCAGTGTCACCAGTAAGATCACTTAAACAGTGTGGACATTGATTATTTTCAAAAATAGTCAGCTTTTTGTCAAATTCTGTAATTCTAGCATTACAGTTAGCCGATGCCTGTCTAAATTCAGTAGCCTTAGCTGTAATTCCAGCAATTTTGTTCTTTATTTTATCATATTGTGCTTTATGTAAATTCTTTACTGTAGTTTTAGTAGTAATATCTTCATTTATCTCATTAGATCTATCAACTACTGCTTCTTCGATCTTTTCTCTAAGCGCAGTAAGTTGTGATAGTGAAGAATCTAGTAATGTATTGTTCTTAATGATAGTTGAGTCAATTATATCTAAGCTTTTTTGATTCTCCTTAAGATCTCCCTTAATATTAGCTCGCATATCAGTTAGAAGATCAATACCAAACATAGGATCGACTATTTTTCTCTTATCTGCTGCACTTAAGTTTACAAATGACTTGAAATCATCAAATGATAGACTTATTGTGTTACAGAATATTGGAAAATTAAGATTTAACAATTCAGACTCTACAAATTCATCTATTTTTCTCTTATCTGGAAGATTATATGGAGATCCATTCACCTGTATTGAACTGAAGTTGGGATCTATTCCCCGTTCGATAATTACCCTATCTCCTTTCGAGGTTTCAAACTCATTATAAGTATAGGCATTCTTATTTATCCAATTTGGAATATCCTTCATCTTACGAATCGCAGATTTACCATATGCAGATACGGTTAATGCTTCTTTAATAGAACTTTTACCTGCACCATTCTCTCCGGTTACTAATACTAATTGAGGTTCAGTACTGAACACATATTCCTGTAGATCATTACCATACGATATCAGGTTCTTCCACATAAATTTTATAAACTTCATTATTCGTAGTAGTTTTTTGCATTCTTAATATTGTCATGTACTTCTTTGAATTTAGCTGATACCTTTGCAGATAAATTAGAAGGGATTTCTCTATTCTTCATATAGATTTGTAATACTTCAAAAATATTATATTCATATGACTCGTCTAATACGATATCATCGTCTGAATCATTGTCAGATTTATAAGGATAAAATTCAATTAATCTATGTCCACTATCCTTAACTAGTTCTACGAATTGAGTAATTGGAAATACTTTAGCTAACTCACTCGATATTAAAATGTCGACGAAGTTATTGTTGAACATCTCTTTAACTTCAGATAGGCTTTTGTTAAGTATATCATCTGCTTTGTATTTAACAAATCTAGGAGATACAGTGTTTTCGACGAACTCCTCAATTATATCAGGACCCTCTACGTTAAGTTTATAGTATCCTTTAATGTTCCCGTGATCTCCTCTATCTAGTTGATAAGGAGTTCCCAGATACGTCATATTCTCATATTCTTGTCTTATATGAATATGACCAGACCATATCTTCTTAAAAGATTTAAGTTCGTTTTTATGTAGACCATGTTCAAGTTTAACCCATTTATTAAGTCTAAAATCCTTGATGTCAGCATGACATACAATATAGTCTGCCTTGCCTATGTATGAAGCTACCTTTCTAGATAATTGGTCAAAGTCATGTTCCCATGGAAGCATAAGCATTTTATGTATTCCATTTATATTTAGAACGTTAGGCTGTTCATGAACAAAAATGTTATTGTAAATTGCAGGAATGTCTTTTAATGAGTGTACGTCTGTTCTGTCTTTGTAATAAACATCATGATTTCCTAGAATAATATGAACTCCACGTTTAAATGTTTCGTCGAATATTTCGAATATTTCACGAGATCTATCGGCGATACGAATGTTACTAGATTCCCTAACGTGGTTCCAATCGCCTGCTTGAATTATGGCATCATGTTTAGGATCGAATCCATCTGCTATGATTTTAGGTATGAACCAATCAATTAGAAATTCTCTTTGGATATCAAACCATTCGTTTGAATTATTCCTTACTCCGATGTGTAAATCTCCAAGTAAGTAAATGTTTCTAATGTTGTCTAAATTCATATTAATGCATCTTTCGTTTATTCATTTTTCCTTCTAAAAATCCGTACTTCTTATTTAATTCCTCGACTAATTGAGCTTGAATTTCAACATCTAAACTATCAAATATTTTTCTGTAATCCTTAATTTGATCACTTGAGTTAATGTTTATAATAGAAGATAATGCTTCTAGCACGTATATTGGATTATAAAACTGTTCCTCGTATTCTTCAGATTCCATCAATGTTAAAATCTTACTAAAGCTCCAGTTAATTTCATCTTTTGATAATTTAAGCTTAGTATTGCTATCAAGTTTGTGTAACATGCTACTAAGATCTTTATCTGTTTCAATTAATTCGAATATTTTAGTTACTCCAATGTTATAATCTAGTGTTTCCTCGTATTCATATACGTCCTTTAAATATTTGTCAGCGTAATTTGAATTTACAGTAATTGAAGATTGATATCGATATTCATCGTCTTCTCGTAATCCCTCGCCTGCTTTATATCCGTTGTTAAATATTTTATCTTCGCGTCTCTTTTTACTTAATTCTTTTTCTTTCTTTTTATCTTTATCATCTGACATTGTTTAATGATTATTTTATATCTGGTCGAATAATGTAGTGTAATCTGCATCGCTCATTGTTGCAGCAGGAGGTGGTGCATCAGTATTGTTAGTTAATACGGCTATGTCAGTAGATACAGGAGATTGAATTTCTCTCATTTCTTGCCTAACTTCATCAGCAATCATATTTGCGTTATCATCATCACTGTAATATTCGCTGTTCATTCCGATTTCTTCCTCTAATCTGAAATGATCTTTATTCATTGCATAGAACTTATAGCTTTCTTCGTATCCATTATCACGATTTGCAATAACTTTAATTTTCATTCTTCCTTCAAGCGGACTTCTCATTAATCCGTATAAAGCATCAACTGTGTGAACTAAACCAAATGATTCAGCAACTGAGTCCATTCCTAGATCAAAGTTGTCTACATCATCTCTTCTAATTTGTGTTGCAGAAATAACGCACCATTCATTTCTCATCGCTACTCCTCTAAGTTCTTCACATATACATTTAACTTTCTCATATAGACCAGCTTGATCTTTGATAGGTTTAAGTAAATTCAAGTAATCTACCACAATAACTTTGAATTTCTTATTAAGTTTTGTTTCTAATCTAAGGAAGTAGTTTTCTATATCAATAGCAGTTGCTCCTCCAGTAGGAAATTCAACTACTTCTAAATGTCCAATTTCTTTTCCTGAATCCTTAAGTTCTTGAATTTTATCAGCAACCATTCCCATTTGAGTGTCGTCATTGATATTTTCATAATCATCTTTTTTAATGTTTAATATATTAGAACCAATCCGTTTCATGTATGATCTATCAGCTAACTCAACTGTTACTAATCCAGTGTTATTTCCAGCTAAGAACGACCTAGCGGCACAGTTTCCAAGTACCATAGATTTACCGACCTTAGGTCTTCCTTGGAATACTACTAACGTTTTAAGGTTCCATCCTCCACCTTGTGTCTTATTAATAAACTCGAATCCAGAAGGAGTTCCAACCTTTGCAATTTGAATATGTGAGTTAGGGTCTAAGAAGTTTAGTCCCTGTCCGGCATTACTAAAACTCACAGATAATTTACCATTCATATCATTTCTGATCTTGTCGGTAATTTCATCAATATTGTCTGGGTTAATGGCTGCGGTTTTTAAATAGGCTATTATATCAAACATTGTAATATTCAGATTCCTAAGCAAGGTAAATGCCTTTACATATTTGTATAGATAGTCGTAACTATAATCCTTTAGATTAAAAAAGAATAACTCGTCAAACTTTTCGTCATCTAAGAAATAGTTATTCAATACTAAGAAACTTTTAAGCTCAGTTCTATTTGGAATTTTAGCATACTGCTTGAAGAATTTAAGTGCGAATTTATATACTTCCATTCGAGTTTCATCATTAAAGTACTTTGGAAAAAGCATCGTAATTAATTCCTCACGAGATAGCGAAGCATGATTATGAGGTTTTAATTCGTTCATGTCATTATCCGGATTTAGAACGAAGTTCCATACCATTGTCTCTAATGAGTCTATATTTTCAGTAAAATCTATCATTTAATTTACATTATAAAAATTGGTGAGCATTGTTTCAGTTATATACATTGATTTATTTTTAGGTTCTATCCAGTTATCAGCAATCATTTTCTTTATACTATCAATTGCGTATGATTTGAATGTCTCTTCTTTCAGCATATCCCCAAATACATATTTCAATGTTTTTGAGGTAAACTTAAGAGTATCAAAGGAAAGTTCCTTGCTTTCATTAGATTCTATATCCGATACGACATACTTAATCAGCTCAAATGCAATGGAGTCCTTGTCTAAAAAGGACTCCATTAAATGCATATTGAGGTGGTATTTTAATTTGGTAGATTCTTTAATCTTCAGATTCATCCTCGTCCTCCATTTGTAATTCAATCATTTCAGCAGCTTCTACATCAGCTAGTGAACTGTATTTAAATTTAGGTTGTATGACGTTTTTATCTAATTCATCGATCACAGCGTCAGTAAATACTCGATCGGTAAATATCTCTCTCCAAGGTACAATATCTCCGTTAAACTTGATGATAAAGTTACGAGCTGCCGATTTCGGTAAGAAATAGAATTTTTCTCCGTCTACTTCAAATGGAGAGCATGCTTCTGATTCTGCTCCTTTAAGTTTAGCGAATTCCTTTTCAGTAAGTTTATTACCTCTTTCAACTCCACAATTATCCCATGATAAATAGTCCTGTAATCCAACATATGGATTCATACCTTTGTGGAATGAAATATGGATTTCTATTTTCTCTGGCTTAGCTAGCCGATTCTTATCTGTGGTGCTTCTAACTTTTACTCCAGTTTTTTCTTTTGCATCTCCACCAGAAGCAGATACGTCATCTTCTGCTTTTAAGGTTCCTTTAGAAAGCATCATAACAACCGAAGCAGAATATAAAGGACCTGATCCTCCACTCATTGCCTTAGGGTTATATTTGTCCATACTAGAATAAGTATGTGAAGTAAAAATCAACGGTATTTTAAGGTTTGATAAATCCAAAGTCATTGACTTGAATAATTGTCTAAGTTCCTTAGCTCTTAGTCCCATATCTTGAGCGTTACTTCCCTTGGCTATATCTTCAATCTCTTTATTAGTTTCAAGATGAGTAAGTGAGTCTACAATTATCATGATTTTTAAATCAGGATTTTCTTCTTTCATCTTGATAATATCATAGATGTAGAATTTAACTTCTGAGATTATACCGATCCTTTTATAGCTCAGCATATCCATATTAATTCCGAAGTTAACGAAATCCTTTTTATCTAATGCTCCCTCTGTATCCACATAGAATACAGCGTAATCCATATTTTGAGCATTTTTAATTGCGTTAAGACAAAGAAAGGTTTTTCCTGTTCCCGAGTCTCCTCCGATACCTAAGCTTCTTGCATTTGGGTATCCTCCTCTAAGTGATCCTGACATTTGAGCATTTAACAAAAAGTTCCCAGTTGGAATAAATTCCGTAACATCTGAAAATCCTTTAAGCTTTACTCTACTTTTGGTGGTCTTCTCTAACTTATTGTTGAAGTTAGCAAAGGCCGAGATTAAATCTTTAGTTTTTGACATAGTTCTTCTTTTTTACAAGTATTATACTATGGAAAACCCATTAGTTTTTACTAATCGATGTATGAAATTAATAGAAGTGCGGCTGACATACATAAAGAGTCTTCTATATCCCCTTTAAGTACTCTTGTGAGTTTAACTTTATCTAAACTGTAAAGTTTTTTGTCTAATTCATCATCGGATAAATCTAATTTGAATCCATTTAAATCCTTTGAATGATTGTCGAGATTTAATCCGTAACATTTATATGTTTTTGAAAATGGTAAATTATGTTTGATATTTCCTAGTAGGTACATATCGTTTACGTCAGCGCTTACCCCAAGCTCACCATTAATTATATTATCCAGTTCCTCAAATATTGTATCTGATTCATCTTTGAAATCTGAAGTAATACAAGTATGACCCTGTTCATTTGACAAGTAGTCCATGTATTTTGCTAGATACACGTTTTTTATTTTACCGCCGTCCGTGTCGAATGGAATTAAGCATATTCCTTCTTTGTCGCAAACTACTCTTCGTAAGTTGGAATTTCCATCACTTAATGAAAATACCCTATACTTACCATCTTGGTATTCTTCAGTTGATTTGAATTCTCTATTTTTTGGTTTCATCTACTTCAGTTAATTGAACTTCGGCAGCAACTCGTTTTGTTGCTTTCTTAGTTGAAGGATTAGGATCTAACATCTTCTGCATGGATTCCAATACTACAGTATTATTTATCAGTGAATTTACGTATTTAGACAGCTGATCTAGGAATACTTCCTTGTTCTCTGCATTAGAGTACATCATCTTAAGAAGTTTTTTATCTGGGATCTTAATATTCATCTTCAAGGTAATTTCAGTTTCATCTGAATTAAACATCGCGAACGGATTTATTACCGGTTCAGGAGCCACTTGAGCGGCGGCTGGAGTCTGAACAGTGGCTCCAGAAATAGGCCGACCAGTCGCTGGATCAAATCCTGACGCGACCGGAGCGGCATTTATTTCTCTTGCCGCAATAACTTCTCCATTAGGAAGTGGAGTCTCTGGAATTACAGTAGACGGTGCGGGCCTACTTATCGAATTTACCTCTGATGTAGTTAATGGCTGCATGTCTCCAGTTATCATCATTAATTTATTATTAAGATCCTTTGCTGACACTTTAGAACCGTCATCAAAGTGAACTGTTCCTCTCATGTCAACGTCTCTAACCTTAACTACTTTTCCCATTAATTCAGGACGTGGAGTTTTAATCCATTGAAATGTCTGTCCTCCGAAGTTCTGTTTATAACTAATTAATTGTTCTTCTGATATCATATCTTTTTTATTTTTTTGTAGAAGCCGTTTTATCCAATTTGGTATTTTCATAAGTATAAGGATTTTTAAATGTAGAATCTGATGTCCATATTTGAGAATGATTTATTTTAACAGTAAAGGTATTCTCGCTGAATAGTTTTCCAAGTTCTTCCTTCATTTGAAGTAATTGAACCTCATTTATTACGTCTTTATCTTTAATAAAGGACATGAGCCATTTTAAATATTCATCTGTGTTTATATTCATGTTTTCTTTCTATCAAATTTAAGATCTTTAATTTCTTCCTGAGCTTCGATTCTAGCATTATATAATCTTTCTAATATTACACGTGCAACTGAATCCTTTTGACTATCAAATAGTGTATTATTCTTGGTTGTAATCTCAGTTCCATTAGTCTTGATCATTCCCATCTTTCCAAGATAAGTATCAGGAGAACAGTTGAATTGCATTTGAATATTAGGGTACATTGATTTAAAATCGTAGCAACTAATATATTTATAATATCCAGGAACTGGGGGCATTACATATGCTCCTTCATAAGTTGCATCTTCTTCCTCTGATTTTCCTTTCCATCCCTTCTTAAGCATTTTCTGATTTTTGCCTAGAAATTCTCTACACATTAAAACCTCGGTGATGTGAACCGGACTAAATATTTTGTTTACTTCTATCTCTGCTACGTTTGCTACTGAAAAAGCTACGTCCATTAGTCCAAACTTATCTTCAAGAAGCTTAACGAGAATATTATCAATTACATTATACATTGTAAACATATAAACATCTTTTTGAAATTCCCTAAATGATTTGTAAGGATGATTGAGTTTTGATGTATTCAATGCTTTATTTGAAATGTAATCAAGAGTATGATTCTCAACTACTTTATATGGCTTATATCCTGGATCAATAAACAATTGCATGTAATCAACTATTCCGAGATGGGTAGGTAGCTTATGTCTTTTAGAAAAGGTTTTCCTAGAAGTCATCTTATCTAGAGTATCTAGTCCGATCTTAGATCCTCTATTCATTAGATATTGCCAATCGAAATCAATTACGTTCCATCCGGTTAAAAATGATTGATGTGGAGCAACTTTATGAAAGTAAAACTCCATTAATTCCTTTTCAGTTTCAAAGAACATATGCTTGATTTTGAAATCTTGCATTAATATCTTTTTATCCTTTGGATCGTGAGGAACTGTTTCCTTGAAGTACTTATTTACTTCTTTTTCCATTTTAACTATTTCTTCTTTAGATAATCCATTTGGATGCTCTTCTGATTTCATGATAGATAATACGTAACTTACTCCATCTTCATTACAAAATGAAATCATTCCGACGGGCATTTCAGCTTTTTCCGGAGCAGGAAATTCATCGCTTGTTAACAAAATCTCAATATCTATATAGTCCTTTTTAGGAAAGTTGTCAAAATTATACAGTAATCCCTTTTCCTCAGGTGTTAGCTTTTCTAGAATCAACTCTTCGAGTCGGATTCGAGTCAGCCACTTTGGATCTGATAATTCCTGCTTAATATTGGTACCATCCCAGTTTTTATATTGTGACGGTTTATTATGCTCGACCCAATTAAAGATCTCATGTTCAGCAAGTCTCTTTCGTATGTATGCAATTTTTCCTTCTGCATCATAATAAGAAATCATTAAAATATTTTCTTGCACTTCTACTCCTATAATCATCTATTAAAATTTAGGTATAAACATTTCATTTATGTGGTTACATGCAGCACATACGACAACCGGTACCGGCGTAACTTGATCTTGAGCAGCTCCTGTTAAGAATTTAGAAACTTTCTTAAGTATGATCTTTTCTTCAAACACTTTGCATCCGCATCCTTCTGCTTCACACATAATGTCTTCGGCATCATTTAAATTTACTTTTGTTTGCGGTTGACCAGGTTCTCCACCTGGATTTGCGTGACCTGATGGTTTCAAGTCGTCTTGTCCTTCTACGTGCATTATATTTTTAATTTTTTTGATGATATGCTTTTAATATTGGAATATTTCCCAGGGTGGTGGCTGGGTTTTTATATTCTATTTTAGAAAATACCTCTTCTTTTAATAGTTTTTCCTTTTTCATAATCATATCATTTTTACAATATTGTACAGGAATACTCGAATTAGAAGCAAACTTTGTACAGTTAATTATTTTCTTATACTGAATATATACCGATAGGATCTCCACTTTAGCATATTTTTTAGGTTTATTGTAAAAATGATTGAATAAATAATAAAAAATATCTTTGAAAATGGCCGAAAGAAGGATCAATTTAAATAACTATAAGTCAAGCGGCGTTTATACCGTTGAAATAGATGAAAGCGCTAACGTAGCTCTTCCACTAACATCAGGAAGACTAGTAGTAGGTTCAAGTAGAGTTGGACCGTTCAACACAATCGTTTTAGTTAACGATCTTAGAACTCTTAAAGCAGTATACGGGGAAATAGACCCAAAACTGGAAAAAGCTGGTGGATTTTTTCACCGATCAATTGAAGTAGCACTTAGAGAAGGACCGGTATTTGCGTTAAACGTAATGCCACTTGATACCGAAGCGGATAATACACTTAATTTAGATCAGGCTTATTTTACTACGTTTAATACTGAATCATCAGCAAATAACGAGGATGGCAACCCTATCCAAAATAAAATTATAGATTTCTTTAACAAACAGAGACTATGGTTTGCAGATGCAGAGCAATTAAACAGAACTAAAAATCTTTCACTTGGTGACGATTTCGTTACTAACCCAGGAGGATTAGGAATGGTATCAATCGCATCTAATAAAATACTATCATTTGTAAATACTGGTAAAACTAATAGTACAGTATGGGTACGTAAAGCAGAAACAACAGGTTTCGATGTTACGGCTAAAGAATGGTACAATACAGTTGGAGGTGGAAAAGATATCGAATTCCCTTCATTTGTACACCCGGATGATTTTATATCAGATTACATGGTTGAAACAATGATTGTAACTGGAGATTGGACTAACTACTTAAAGTTGTCTAAGGATCCGATTTACAAACAATTCTTCGATGCATCTGGTTTAATTCAAGGAAAATCGGCTGATTTCTTTGCATTACGTGAAATCAAAGTAATCAGCAGAGTAATTGGATGTTTAATTCCAAACTTTATTGATCAATCCGGAAATTCAATTTCAATCGATAGATTAGTTAACAGATTATTTCCAACAACTGGAATAATGGCAGCACTAGATGTTGATAAATTAGATCTTGTTGATTTAGGAAACGATACATTTAACGATATGGAGGTAGATACTCATAGAGTTGATATAGTTGGTCACGGATACGACGAATTAGCGTTTACTGCCGATGACGGTGGATTTGATAGCAATGGAACAACTGCAGTTGCAGCTACTCCATTAATTGATACAATTAGCTATTGTCAACCATCTGATGATATTTTAGTATTTAATATCCCAACTGGAAATAGTATAGCTCAAGCAACATTTGATGCAACGACCGGGGTAGCATTAGGAGAAACGTTTAATATTAACGATGCAACTAATGAATATTTAATTGCAATGGATGATTCTAAATTATACGAAGCATATCTAAAGGGATTTATTAGAAACGGAGATGTTATCTCTGATGCAGGTAATGATTATTATATAAAAATTGACGATGAATTAATTATTACAGTTGGCGCAAACGACTTAAAATATATTAAGTTATACGTTTATTCTGATATTTCTTTATTGAATGCAACCGATGTAAATTATTACGCTGGTACTTCAGGAGGAGATTATATTAAAATCACTCCAACAAGTGGTGATAACTTCAAAAGAACATTTGATCTTACTGATACTGCTTATTTTAGCGATTATTCTGTAACTCAACCTAACGTTCTTACAATTGGAGTTAATACAACACCAGCTCAAAAGGCGATAACTGATGAGTTCATCAAAGTAAATCACTATATTAAAGCTAGAACGGCGGCGACGGGAACTAGAGCAAGATTACTGAAAATTATATCAGTAACTTCTACAGTTGACTTAACTTCTCCGGGTAGAACTGAATATGTTGTTACTACGATGGCACCATCTGTTGATGAAGTAATAGGAATAGATGCTACTGGAAACGAGATTCAAGTTTACAAGGGTATTGATAACTATGTTACTGAAATTAGAGGACAATACTTAAAGGGATTCAAAGTCAGAGAAGCTTTATTACCAAATAAAACTGCGGCTAGACAATCTGATATATTAAGTTACCTATTTGATTACACTTCAATTCCTCAAGCACTTGCTGGAAAAGAAGTAATAGACTTTAGATATGTTGTAGATACATACGAGGGAGAAATATCTTCTTCTAGTAAGTATTACTTATCTAAAATCTGTGCTCTACACGGTCAATCTATGGCGTTATTAAATGCACCATCGATTAAACAATTTGAGCAATCAGTAGATCCTAGCTTTATTGATACAACTAATAAATTATTAGCAGCTAGACATATTGCAACTGGAGGAGATTTAGGTTTAAATCCAAGCTTCACGTTTAAATTTGCTGAAGAAGACGTAAATGGAGTTCCATTAGCATCTTACTCAATGTTTAACTTCCCTAATTTAATTGTTAGAAATGGAAACAGAAACATCTCTGTTCCACCAGCCGCTTACATCTCTAACTTGTATGTTAGAAAGTTTAAAAATGGACAACCATTCTTAATCGTAGCCGGTGGAAAAAGAGGAGTTATTACTGATCCAGAATTAGTTGGAGTAGAATATGAATTAACCGATGAGGATAGAGATTATTTAGAACCAATTGGACATAACTTAATTGTTAAGAGAAGAGGATTTGGAACCTTGTTATTTTCTAATAACACGGCATACCAAAGAATTAACTCAGCACTTAATAATGCTCACGTTAGAGATAATCTTTCTACTATTGAAAGAGATCTTGCTAGAATCTTATTCAACTTCTTATTCGATTTTAACGATGAAATTACAAGACTAAGAGTTAGAACTATTGTTGAAAATTACTTAGATGCAGTTGTTAATGCAAGAGGATTAAGCGGTTACACTGTAACATTCGATTCATCAAACAACGGTGCAGAAGTTTTAGAGAACAATGCAGCTATCATCGATGTTGAAGTTGATTTCCCAAGAGGAATCCACAAATTCATCAATAGAATTACAATCACTAGAGTTGGTGGAGGTTTAAGTTCAGAATCTACTGGATTTACACCGTCATTCTAATAAAAATAATTTAACAAGAAAATGAAAAATATAAGATATATTAAAACGCTATCAGAAAAGCTGAACGAACAAAATAGGCCAGCTTATTTACCAGGAGAAGATGGTTACCCAGAAGGAAAGACTTCGGATATGGAAGAAGTTCCAGGAAGACGTGGACGTGCTGTTCCTGGATCACTTCCTCGTCCTGACATAAATAGTATGTTAATTGCTAAAAAGAAACTATACGCTGCGATGAGAGATGCATTTAATGCTAGAGTTATAGATAAAAGTCAAATGGAATCAGCCCTTGATATTTTAAATATAGAGGATAGAGTCGACATAATTAAGGATGATGGTACTCATGGAAATAAAAAATTTCCACCGGGTCGCTTTGATAACAATTAAACTTTATAAAATAAAAAAGACCAATCTTACGGGATTGGTCTTTTTTTGAGTTATAATTTGCAGGTCTAACCTACTATATCAATTTCTATCAAATCCCGAAGGATCAAGTCTTATACATTATTACTCATATTCGTCTAGCTCAAGATCGTCAATATTATCTATGATTGCCATAATCTCGTTTGACATAATCATATAATGCTTTTCTTTCTTGAACGTAAGTTCAGCTCCTGCAAATCTATTACATAGCACTAGATCTCCGGGTTTAACTACCATGTCATTATGGTGAGTTCCATCACCACAAGCTACGACAATTCCGATATTAGGTCTCTTTACTGCTGCCGCTGGTAGCATAATTCCACCTTCAGTGGTTGTGTCTTTTTCGTTT
>Ga0233412_10000165_pt1 | contig 38367 bp, 45 predicted proteins | sample Na_anoxic_4_MG_FD_180667 | JGI IMG/M metagenome (GOLD analysis project Ga0233412, IMG submission 180667) | Seawater microbial communities from Saanich Inlet, British Columbia, Canada - Na_anoxic_4_MG | ecosystem: Environmental > Aquatic > Marine > Inlet | place: Canada: British Columbia... | reverse complement strand
GCTCTAGGAATTTCATTATATTCTTCATTATACTCCCCACCAGATTCTTCTCCAGAATCCGCTAGTGTATTTAACATCTCTAGTATCTGCTCGTCGCTTTTAAAGTATTGTAAGTCTTCTACAGGATTTTTTATTGCAGGATTTTTTAACATCTCCCTTGTAACTTCTTCTCCAGGGGATAGATTTAAAGTTCTTCTTATATCCATTATCCTTGGGTACAGTCCGTCATCTCCTAAGTACTCTAGGTAATCTTCCATACTCTGAGACCTCTCTTTGTAATCTATTTTAAATGGGTCTTTTGTGTCAGGCCAATTATTTCTAATAGCAGTTTCGTTTATACCTTGCCATCCATCAGGGTCCATGCCTGTACTATGGGTTAATTCGTGGGCTACTGTACCATGAGCGTTTCCCCCTTCGAAACGATCTACGGCAGCTTGGTGTACCCAAGGGATATATGACCCTATGTTACTCTCACTTCCAAAAAGCTCCATCGTAGCCCGACCTAACCCCAAACCGTAGTTAAGATCCCATCCTTGATTCTTGCTATTATTCCAGATATCTAAATACCCTATATCATTTTGATTGGTAAGTTCTCTACTGTATATAGGTAACTCTCTTAACCTTTTTTGCCCTTCTTCATTAGCAGCTACCACTTTTTCGTAGTTTGGATATAGGGCCTGATTCCGCATTCTTCTTTGAGTCTCATCGTCCTGCATCCAACTACTTACGAAAGGATCGGCATCGTTGGCCATCTTGTAAGAGTCTTGTACCGCATCAGTATTAAAAAACTCATCTTCCCAATCAGATCCTCGTTCCTTTCCTATGAGCCGTGCTTCTGCCCTATTCTTCTCTTTACTCTTTGACCATTCAGATGGCTCGTCTCTTGTTTCTCTTTTGAGAGTAGCCTTTGCTTCCTTCTCGTTTATGTACTGCCAGTAGTCATCCACTCTTTTCTGCCTTCGTAGAACAGCATCATAAAGTTTGTAGTCTTTACTTCCTACCGCAGTAGACTCGGAGTCTATTATCGAATTACCAATAGTAGGTAATTTGTAATTAAATTCACCCGCATGCATATAATAACCCTCTGGGTCATTGTCATAGTCATAGTTAGCCCAGTCATTGTCGTAATCATCTTCTAAATAATCATCCGCAGCTTTTTGGGCTTTATCTTTTGGATCTGGCATAGTTTACAAATATATATGTTTCATCTCCTATAATTTATTATTCCTAATGTTAAACATTACATTGGTACATCTATATAATGAGTACTAATATCATGTATTATAATCCTCTTATCTATAAGATTATCTACATTATTATAAACTAAATCCATATGCATATAAGGATTACGCATACGAGAATTGCTGCCGTCAATGTCTCTAGGAATAGCAGTTCTCCAAGTTCTCATCCTTCTACGAAGATTAACGTCGGGAGTTAAATTTTCTACTCCCGTAGATTGGTATTCATTATTATATTCTATAGAAGTAAAGGTTTCGTTATATTCATCAGTAGTTCCAAGAGGAGTAATTTTTTCTAATACAGTAAAAAACTCTACATTATTAAATACTTTAGTATGGTCTCCTGGAGGATTAACTATTAAATTAATACTACATGGGAAGTAAGTATTATAAAAATTAGTATGTTGTCCTAGATTATGTATATGGATATTATAATTACCATTCCTAGCTTGTGATAAATAATTAGTACCATTATTAACATAATGCCTAGGGAAATGATCGTAAAAAGAAGAAAATTGATTTGTTCCCTCACTAAATACTATAGTTTCACTTATTAATTCCCTACTTTCATCAGATAGTTCAAAATCTGTTCCATATATAATTGAAGTATCATAAGTAGTTGTTGGTTCAGCATAAGTAGAACGTACTCTAATGTCACAATATCCTTGAGTTGGGGGAGAATTAACGGAAGCTGCAGGATTTACACTTGGTATTATTTGGCTCAAAAGGGGGCTTGGGCCTAAAGTAATTCCTTGTTGAATCTTAGTACTACTAAGCACTACTGGAACTGCTTCCCATAGTCCAGTATTAGAGTTTTTTATTTCTAAAACATTATTTGAAAATAAAAGATTTCCTAACAAAATAAAACTACCATTATCATAAAAAAATAATTTATAACTAACAGCAACATAAGGACCAGATCCACCAGCTCCTGTACCTTCAATACCTGTTACTTCTAAAATAGCGCCAAACCACTCGAATAAAATAGGACGTTGACTATCTTCAGAATTTGCAGGAGCAAATGTTGAAGGACCTTGCCTAGAGTGGAATGTCATAATAACTTCATTAAATTTATTATCATAAGTTCCAGTAATACCATTAAGCAGTATAGGATTATCATTAGTAAGTACTGATCCGTTAATCTCATTATGAAAATAAGAAGACATACTTTTAGAATCTGAAAGTATTTCTAACTTTCCTGAAAATCTACAGTATTTTTTATGTATTGCATCGAACCAATAAATAGCACTGCGTGCTTTAATAACAGACCATTGATGAAGTGCTCCATGAGTATTAGATATATAAGCAAAACTAGTTAAACCTTTTCCACTACCTAGTTCTAATGTAGTACCTCCAGCAGAAGGTATAACTGCTGTAGGGTTTACTGATAATTGCCCAAATCCTCTAGTTTGCCAAAAATGTGCATTGTTATTAAGTACTTCTAATTTATTAACAGGACCATACTGCCCATCAACATCTTTATAATTTTGTGCTTTTACTATACTCCAAGAATCCCCATTCTCTCCATTAATTTTAGGCAAGGAAGTATAAATCCTATTATCATATTCTCCTATTACTTCATTTCCAGGACTGGGTACAAAATAATTTTGTAGGTCTTTTTCTCTATGATACATCATAGGAATTTCATAAGAATCTTGAGATTCTTCTCTAAGGTCGATGTCCCCTCCTGCTCCACTTATGTAATTGTTAAAGTGAAATCCTACCCTCATATCTGTATTTATTATAGAAGAGATTGGATATATTGTTCCTATAATAGGAGATGTATATGCGCCAGTTACTCTTTGTCCAACACTTCCATCAGTAGTTGTTACTCTAGGGACTTGAGTATATAATTTCTTTTCCGCAAACAAAGCTAAATGTACATCTCCTCCAAATACTGTAGATTCTAAAGGAGCTACATCATTAGCGTATACAGGAGTAAAATGTCCACAACTAATATAAGAAGTACTTTGTCTATCTTCGTAACTATTCCCTCCATATTGATTATCCAATACTCTACAAATATCTACCATTGTAGTTTGCCCTAATCTTGGGCTTATTGCATTTATATTAGTAGCTCCTGTACCACTACCTTCGTATGTAAAATATCCTATTTTGTTGCCAAAACTAAACCAAGGTGAAGCATTGTTATTAGCTGCGTAGCCAGGTTGATTTTGCCAAACACTTTCATCTTTCCCAAAAGCTGCGTTCATTATTTTCCACACGGATTTATTTAGAGACCTCCCTAATATAGTCTGACATCCAGGGGAAACTAACTGCCATTTTGAACCCCCCAATGGTTCGTTTGTAGCAAAACCTCGATTAGTAAAAAACTCAGGAACAAGTCCACTAGCAACATTTGGGTTAGTAGTATTTGGTATTTCTACCCCAAACGCTCCTGCCCCTATAGCTTGTACTGATTCTAGATTTCCTATATCTAAATCTTTTAATCTTCTTCTAACTTCTCCTGTTACGGAATGTATTTTTAAACTAGATTTACAATATCTAGATTCACTATTGCCAACAATGCCAGAAATACCTGATGTTTGGGTATTGTTTAAATTTACATCTGGAGGTCCATCATAATCTCCATTATGTACGTAACCTGCAACTGGCTTTAAACGTATTCTATTTGTGTCTTTTTCAGGAGGAGAATTATATCCCTTAAGTCTAGCTCCAGAAATAAATTTTAAATCAGGAGCATCTAATGTACATAAAGTAGAAGAAAGTTGGCAACTAAGAGCGAATCCTATACTAGCGGCTTTTTGATCCCATATATTAGTCCATATATGATTATCATCTCTAGTTTTTGTGGCATTAATGTAAGTAGTAGATTTCATTACTTCCCCAAGTTTAGCTTGAGCAATAATTGTTCTATCTTTTTCTTTTCTTGGCGAACGTACTATAGCATATCCAGAAATTTTATCTTTTATAGGATCTACATCTATTGTAAATTTAATTCCTAACGACCTTCCTACACTAGCTCCCCAGTAATCATAATTATTTTGAACTGTGCCATTGGCATCTATATAAGTAGGAAAAGGAACAATAGCAGTGCCTGTACCATTAGCAGCTTGGTTTCTTCCAGAATTAAATGCACAAATTCCATTTTCGTCTCCTAAATCCCCATCACAAGGAAATCTTATATCAGCTATCCACTTAACTTCTGAAGGTCTTCCTGTAAGAGAATATAAAACAATACCGAAACGATATACTTCATCCCTTTGGTATCCTTTGTAGTAATGCTCTATTCTATTATTCTTATAGTTCCTGAACCCTGGGCCTAAATCAACATTAACAGGTTGCCCTCCTCTATGGGCTATATCTGCTTCTATATTTAAAATAGTTTTTTGATTGACAAAAGGAGTTCTTGATGGCGCATCTGGAGACCCTAAAGTAGTGTGAAAAGGAGTGTTACTAGGGACAGCATCTCTTGACTTATCTAATACTATATCTTCAGTTACAAACTCATAAGATACTCTAGGGCCACTTCCTCCTAATGTACTTTGCGATTTATCGTATATAAAAGGAGCTTCTGTAGATTGAGTTCTATCATCATTATATGGATTAATTACCTCTGCTTTTTTAGAAACCCCCCAATTTTTTAAATCAGAATAGTTAAGAGCTGCATAAGAAACTGGGGCAGTAGGCGGCCCATTTTGATTATATCTATATGCCCTAGGGTCCCAGTCTAAATCAAAAACTGCTTGTTTAATATTACCAAATAATAATCTATTATCCTTACTTACAATAGTTTTTACTTTTTCAAAATCTACATCAAAGCTAAACAAAGAGCTAATAGATATTTCTTTTTTATCTCCTACGGAAGTTAATTCTATTTGATATTCAGGACTTTGACTAAGTTTAGATTCTTCTATTAAATACGCTTTATAATCTGCAACAGATTTTTCATAAACTGCATATATATATATTTTATCATATCCTCTAGGAAGTTCAGGTATTATATAAGAAATTGATTTTTCTGTTCCTATAATAGTTAATGGATAATTAGTAAATTCATAATTAGTATCTTCTCCAGGAGCCCTAACTTCGTCAGCATTAATAGCTACAGCCCCAGAAAAAGGAGCTGCGGGTGTAGTAGACCCCCCAAATTTTTCTAATTTGTAAGTAATATAAAATATACCACTAGGTAAAGTTCCTCCTATTTGAGTTTCTAATGATGGGTATGCTGGGAATAATCTAGATTTAGCACTTAGTAATAAATCATCTGGTTGTAAAGCAAAAACATTGTCATCTGCTATATTAATCTTTCTTGGTGGATTATTATTATCAGTCCAATAAATATGTTGCTTAGATGAATTTTCATATTTAGCAACAGCTTCTATAGGATGTTCTTTACTAAAGTTTAAATCTCCACTATATATTAATTCTAATGTATTATCTTGAGTAGGATATTCTGTATCATAATCTGCTTTCCATATTTGACCATAGCCAACAGCGTCTTCCGCACTTAATTTTTCTCCTACTGTAAATAAAATATTACTCCCTCTTATAGGTACAGAGCCTATAATTGTAAATAATCGTTGTAATCCAGCAACAATTATATTAGAATATACTAAAGGACTAGAATTAATTTGATTATCTAATGGAAATAAAGGGGAGTAAATAACTAACGAATCAGTTTCACTAGAATAGTATAGTTTTAATCTATCGCTTGCTGCTAGATTAAGATTAAATGTATCTAAACTACTTATTAATTGAGCAAAAAATTCTTCTGGAGTTTTAAATTGAAAATTAAAATTTATAATAGTTTCAGTAGTATAAGGAGATCCCCAGCCTGGGGCAAATTTTAAATTAATAGTTTCGGATTTAACTACAGTATTGTCTTCATAAGCTTTTTTATTTAAGATAATAGCAGTTGATCCATTTATTTCAGGGAAATCATATATCTGAGTAGTACCTTTAATATTTTCTAAAGCTCCTGTAGATAGTCCAGAGTCTGTAATAGGTCTTACATTTCTAGCATCTTCATACTGATCTTGGGGATACTTTTGTTTAGCTGTATCTTTATTAAGTCCTTTTGTAAAAGTATTTTTATGTACTCCCATTAGATAGAATTCTGATTTACATATTTTTGGCTATCTCCCATATATTTAAAAGAAGAATTATGCTGCTCTAAATTAGGAATTAATCTAACATACTGATTTTTCCAGCTTTCCATTTCATCTACATTAGGCATTAACCCTGCAGTAGTTGCGGCTCCTATGTACCAAGCACATTCACTTTGTAAGTGATTGAATTTACCTCCATCTATCTTATTCTGCATCCAAAGCTTTTGTCCTATTTTAGAAGCAATATAAGCTTTTACAGCTTGAATGTATTTTACATTATCTGGAATAAGAGGAAGTCCTTCAGTATCTGTAGGGAATGCTTTATAATCTAACTGTACTGTACCTTCTTTAAAGTTAGTAAAAATATAACAATCATTTAATGTATAAGTTAGGTCAGATTGGCAACTATCATTCAATAAGCTATTACCTACTACTAAAGGAGAGGATATAGGAATACTAGTTACTGTACTATTATTTTCAGATTTCTCTAATCCTCTATGAAAAGTATCTGAAGAATACCGCATAGGGATTAGTCCTTTACCTTCTCTAGCAGAATCTATGTATACCATATCACAAGGGAGCTCTCCTCTGTAGTTTTTTATTATAATAGGGCAAGGATTTCCAATATCTTCATTACCATCAGTAATTTTATCAACGTATTGTTTAGGAGCCCCTATAAGGTCCATAACTTCACCTACCCATTCTACAGCATCTACCCAGTTAACCTCATGAGTCCATCCGTAATCTCTAAATACACCATCTAGGATTCTATTTATTTTTACGTATTTTCCGTTTAGTGCCATAGTATATTATTTTTTTTCCACTTTTTTCTCAAAGAATCTCCAAAGGAATCTTACAAACAATCCACCCATACCCCCAACAAATCCTAGTAGAAATGCTTTAAATAAATCTTCGCTAAATACTAGCACACCCGTTGTGAATATCTGACCTTGTCCCCAAGCAATTAAACACCCTATTTTATCTTGATAATTCATTTTATTCTTTTATTAAAAATTGTACTGAGATTACTTCTATGTCATCACCTACACCACCTGCATCATTTTGAGCAAGTAGCTCATAATCATCTCCTGTTACCATAGAGTCTGTAAAAATTATTGTTACACATTGGTAAACGCCCCCTGCTGCTTTTGTATTTAAAATACTACCTGCTACAGGAGTAGCTCCGCTATTTTTACTTAATCCAAAATTATATTGGTCTGTACCTCCTGTAATATCATTATAAGTAAAACTTACAGATATTTGAGCAAATATATCTTTTGTGCCATTATAAGTTAACATTCCCCTTTGTGTTGCAGGAGTTGAAAAAGATACTCTCTGAGTTCCTGCTGCAACGGGAACAGCTCCGTACTCTACAGGAATCCAATTTGTAGTACCTCCCGTTGATGTATTTGTGCCTGATGTTGAGTCATAAAAAGAACCATAAGCTGAACTATTTGGTATTCCTTGATTAGCAAAAATATCATATTTCAAACATTCCGTTTCTGAATACGCTCCTAGTGCTGGAGTTAAAGCATCCCCTAAGAATGTTTCACCTGTTGTTAATCCTATATTTATAAAAGTACTTGATGCAATAGTTCCAAATCCTGTAGTACTGCCCGTATTAATATCAATGCCGTTCTGAGTTTGTTGTGGATGCAAAATACTCCCTGTAATATTAACAGCACCAAATCCATTCCCTGCACCATTGGCAAGTAATTCAATCATTGATGTAGTTGCATAACCGCCTGGAGTAGGTATTGTAGATTCTCTGAACCACCTTACAAATTCACAACTTGTTATCTGTAATTTAGATGTGTTTTTAAAATGACAACCCATTGTTGTTGCTTGAATGTACCAAAATAAACAATTTTGAATATCTACTAAATCAAATCCTTCAATATGATGAACGTCATAACAACCTCTAAACTGTAAGTTTATAAGAGTTAAAACCTTTAATCTACCATCGTTATAAGTGCCGTAGTTAAAATTATTTGCTCTCAATACAACTTCTCCACCTACTGCATTTCCTGACGAGAGTTTTAAATTAAGCATTTCAAAGTTTACGTTGTCAACGGTAATAAAATCTCCACCGCTACTTGTGTAGTTTAATCCATCCTTATCTCTATCCCACCCAACAACAGAAATTCCTTCAGTATTTGCAAGAAGTCTATTAGAACAATCCACTATACCTCTAATAAAATACGTTGTATTGGTAGTTAAAGTAATAACGCTACCAACAGCAGTACCAAAGTCTGACTCTTGAGAAACCTCAACCATATTAGTTCCGTTGATAGTCGGTGTAAATACAAGTGTAGGTATGATTGTATCTCCTTCTAAGACTGTTCCAGCAGCAGTTCCAAAGTCTTTATTAAATGCTGTGTTTTTAGAAAATGCGGGCTCTCCACTTAAATTAGATAATGAAGTAACTGCATTAGCAACATCTGATAAATTATTTGTGGAAAGTAAATCACCTCCTCCTGTAGGATTAGCTAATTGATTAACTGTTACACTATCAGTACCATCTGTAATACTGCCACTAACATATACATCAACGAACCATCCTTTAATCCATTTTTTTAAAGAAGTACCTATATTACCTTCTGAATCATTATTTGGTACTATGTTTCTTGTAGACATATTATAATAATTTAGGAGTTAATGCATTATCTACATCTATTTCAAAAAATATATCATTTACGCCTTCAATAATATTAGGAGATAAGTCTCCTGTAGATAAATCTAATGTAAAAAGATTAGTTGTTAATATAGCAGGTATTACAGGTAAAGGAGTTAAATCTCCTAAAGAATCTATTGCAAAATAGCTAGTCTCTACTACAGGGACTATAGTAGGAGTTTCTATAATTGCAATATTGGTTTCTAATTGCTCAACTACATTATTAAGTCCTATTGTTTCGGGATTAATAAGTCTTAATCTTCCATCTAAAGTTCCTATATATGAAAGGCCGTCTAAGCTACTATAGATGCTTTCTGGATCAGCAATAGCTTGTTGATGTATAATAGATATTTCTTCTGATGAATAAGCCATTAACTAAAATAATCTCCGTTAAATTCTTCGTCTTTTATTAATTCCGCAAGTCTCCTTTTATTAGTCCTAGAAGGTATAAAACAATATGCTGACTTATTAATACAGTTAGAACGATAATTACTAAAGTGCCATTTATACTGATACCCATCAGAATGCTCATTAGTATGATAAACCATCTTTTTATTTTCTTTAGCCTGCGAATCATTATTCCAAAGTTCTTTAGTAGCCATCCAATTAGGAGATAATGTTCCAATTATCTTTCCTTGTTTATCTATTTTATATTTAGTTTTATATTTTTTTATTCTAATAGTTCCCAATCGCTTTGGTAATAAGAATTCGAAAGCTTCTTCTATTATGCCTTTAGATACTTCTTTATTAAAAGAATTTAATACTGCAGAGTAAATAGATGCTGATACTGCATCATTATTTTTTTTAGAATAGTTTTTATACATATCCTTTCTACCGTAGTCTACTTTTATTTTTCTAGGGCCTCTTTCCATTACTTAGACTGTATAGAATCTGATTTAGCATTATTACTTCCATCTACTTGTTGGATATCAGCCTGCGCCTTAATCATTAAGTTAGATTTTAATATTGATTCTTTCATTGCAGGAATCATCCATGATTTCATAGGAAACTCATCATCATCACTGTAACAAGGTTGATTAGTAATACAATCTTTAAATTCAGCTACAATTTCAGGGTCTTCAAATACTCCACGAAAAGTAATAGCTTTCATATTAGCATATGCTGGATTATTGCTGTATACATACAAATATCCATCATGCAAAAAAGAAAATACTAATTTACTTGTAAACCTAGCTCCATCTATCCAAGACAATCTAGAGTAATCAATATATGAAAAAGGTTTTAATTTTTTGTTAACTGGGCCTACTCTAGTAATAGCTTCTTTATGGTGAAGCTCTATAGTTTTAGGAATAAGCTTAGTAGTTCTTAGAATAGGACAACTTAAATCTATATCGCAACAATCAGAAGCATCTACGCATTCAAGGTCTGCACAAACAGTTTGAAGTACATCAGAATCTATTTGCCTGGACTTATTAATTTCATTCCTAAGCCATAAGGCTCTTTGATTTTTAATCCAAAACTTAATTTGTCTTAAGTCAATATCAGTATCATCAGACAGTTGTGGCCTTACTATAGATAATAAATCATACCCTATTTCATTTAAAGTTGCCATAATCTACAAGTATAATAAATCACCGCTTTATATTAAACGATAACTTCTTTGAAAAACTAATGTTGTGTGTTTTATCTACTAACCCATAACGGTATGCATACATATATCCTTTCTTAGTCCCCACTCCAATTATAGGGGATAAATTAAATTTATCATAAGAACCCCCTAATTCCCCTCCTACATATAAGAAAAATCTTTTTGTATCTATAACGGTGTTTTCTATAATCTTAACAGTATCAGTACGAATAATATACTTTGGAAATAGTGCAGAGTATTCAAGAGATTGTGATATCAATACCCCGTCTACTCTAGATATTATTTTTCCTTCTATAAGAGAATCTGTTATATCTGTTTTATATTCAGTAAGACTTTTAATTATTGCAGAATCTCCTTCCCATATAGTATCATGTATATATACCGGTGTAGGTATTTCAAGAGTAACATAATTTATTATAGCAGGTAATTGTATAGTATCAATACGTGTAATAGTTATTGTGTCAATAGTATGGGATAAGGTATCGTCCCCTGGAGTACCTCCTCCAAGAAATCCTCCACCAGGTTTACACTCCTGTAAGAGTAATATATACGCTAGGCAACCTGCTATGGCGATCCATTCTAGTTTGATATTTCCTAGTTTCATGGCTTAGTTCTTGATTATTTACCAGTTTCAATGTCGTAGTAGGTAATAGTAACTTTTTCATTTTTAAGTAAAGCATCCCTAACAATAGGGTAAAGTTTTTCATAAGCGGTCCTACTTGCACCCCCTGTAAAGGTTGCAAAACTTGCTGTAGTATTTGGTAAATAGCATCCATTCGTATGTTCTTCTGTATTCCCTGGATGGATCAATATATACTGGAAACTCATGCTACCAGTAACTATCTTCCAATTTGGAGCGTTATGAATACACAACATTCCTTTATGCCACCCTGGTTTCTTGTCTTTATATCTTGCGGTCTCTCTATTATGGTATCCGCCTTCGGCGCGCAAAAGTACATCATAAGTTCCCTCAGGCACTCTAGTTTCTCCTGCTTTTTTTATTTTTCTTTCTTCATCTTCAATACCAAAGCATTTAGCAATACCATCAATAAAGAATACACTCATAGTAGCATCTCCGTTATCCGCAAATCTTTTAACTTCTAATTTCATTTCTCTTTATTTAACTCAATCATTAATATTTCTCTATAATGGTCTGCCCACTTCTCAGCGTTTTTAACTTGTTCTTCTGCATGTCTTATTTCAAATTGATTTTTCCAACGCAAGTCTTCGTCAACATAATCCCACAACTTAGCATCAGACTGAAGTAACATCTCTTGTTTAGTATTAGAGACATCTCTTTCGTGCTTACCCTCTGCAATTCCTGTAAAGAGATATGCAATAGCACCTATCATTCCGTAGGTAATCAGCGAATCTTTTACCTCTTTGCTTATCATTTATTATGTATTTATTCTCTGTCATCTAATTCCCACTCTTCATCAAGTAGTGTGGCTTTCATTTGTTCTTTGCTCTGAACAGTATAAGGACTTTCTAAACTTTGAATAGAAGTAGGAAGGTCCCCTTCATACTCTACAATAAATTTTGTCTGCCCAAAATTATATTTAACAGTCTCTTTGCTACCAATAACTTGGTTGTAATCTATATTATCTAATTCAATAATATTACAAATAACATAATTAGAGTCCATATACGCCTTTTTGGTTATTAAAATTTAATAATACTTCAGCATCAGATAACATACATCCTGATGTTTTAAATTGCCCCATTTGCCCATCCATAGTCCTAGCAAAATCTCCACCAAATTTATGAGGCACTGGAGTTAGAGTTGTGCTTCTTGTTCCTACTAAATTTGTATTTACTGTAATCGGTAAACCATTTAACCACATTTTAACAGTACTATTTCCATCTATTCCTATTGCTATATTATACCAAGTTGCTGAAGCAATAGTTGTTGAACTAGTAAAATTTCCTTTAGTTGGATTGCCATCATCTTTATATAATAATTCTATAACATTTGAAGTATTTACTCGCATTATGATATAATATGAATTTCCTGAGTTATTTCGGTAAGACATTAATCTATTATCTACATTAATATTATTGAAGTTTACCCAAGTACTAAAAGTAAAGATTGTTGGTTCTAACCTAGTACCATCATCTAAATAATCATTTACACCATCAAATTCATAAAACCCACTTCCATTTACAAAAGCCCCATTTGTAGGGGTAATGGTAGTTACACCATCACAGTCATTTAAATACGGATCTGCATTAAAACCTTTATAGTCATCTATGCAAGAACCACAAAGCGGAATGCTCTGCCGTAATAATCTAGTTTTAGTTAATGATTGTCCGAGACCTAGTTTCATTCTAGTTTTTAAAATATGCGTATACTGCTAAACTATCTATTCTAATTTCTGTAAAATCTCCATATAACACATCTCCAGGATTTAATATAAACCCCGTCATATCATCCCCTGCAGCAGTTGTTAATAAAGTAAATCTTATTCCAGGAGATCCTGCATCTCCACTAGCTTTAATAGCTTTCCAGCTACCTGTATAAATAACAGCTGCATTACCTATATATGTTCCACCACTCTGCCCAAAGTCTCTATTACTCTGCCAATTAATAACTGCAGATAAATCTTTTAATGTAAGTCCTTTTCCCATAATATTTTTTATTTAAGTATTTAATTAACTGGTTCTTCTTTCTTTCCCGCAAACTTAGTGATACCATCTATACCGAAAGAACCTAATACCATCCATACAAACGAGTTATATATAAACTCTTGAATTACAAGGTCTTTTCCAAAGTATCCAGTAACTAAGTCGACAACGGCAAATAGAACCATTACTGCGAAGGCCATGAAACCTACAATAGATTTCTCATTCCAACTGTTGTCGTTTTTAAATATGCTATAAAAGCATTGTAATTTCTTTCCCATTATATATGATTTTAAGATTATATACCTAATATCTTTTTTAAATTTAGTAAATTCTTTTTCATCCACGTTCTTATAGAAGTCAATTTGTTCTTTAGTATGTTTAGTATATATTTCATTTTCTATTTGTTTATTAATCTGCTATGTATTTATAAGTCACAAATCCTCTATTAAAAGAAGTAGCACTAAAAGCAGGATCATCAAAAGGACCAGTAGCTGTTCTTGATAAGGAAAAACTAGTAGCATCTATACCTGTAATGCCTCCATCCATTATTCCTGCTGAACCTCCTCCATATACACTAAAAGACGTTAATGGTAGATATTTAGTATCAGCATCACTTCTTAGAATAACTTCAACAGATTTTATTGTTTTCCATTCCGTTGCAGTTAATCCATGAGCAACATTAATAAAATCTGTTGTATCCATGTTCCAATCACCTGTATTTACTGTCTTGGATGTATATCCAAATTCATCTCTTAGTGCCATATTTAATCTGCTATGTATTCAAAATCTACCCAACCTCTATTACCGCCTGGGGCAGTTGAGTGGGCAGCCGAGTCAAATACTCCTCCTGTAACTCTTACAAGTACAATATTAGTAGAATCTCTATTAGTAATCATTCCCATAGGGTCTGGAGTAAAGGTACTAGTTCCTGATTCTAAATTTTGATATACCAGATCTCCATCATTTCTGATAGTCGCCTGTACCCTTCGGATACTTTGCCACTCAGTACCAGACAATCCGTGAGCTACATTTACTGTAGCTGAAGCGTCCATGTCCCAAACACCTATATCTAATCTTTTTTTAGATAGGCCAAATTCGTCTCTAATTGCCATAATATTATGCTATTGTCGCGTTAAACACTGAAATAATTGCCCATCCACCTGTACCAAATTGTAATTCTACAGAATCGCCAACATCGTTAAAAGTAATGGTTGTATACCCTAATAATGTTGTTGGAGTAAGTATACCACTTCCACCATCTACAACATGTACTATTTTAAGTTTTTGAGATATAGTCCCATCAACTAGTGTAAAAGCATCTCCCACACCTGTTGTAGTTACATTCACTCTATCTTTAATAATAGAAATAGGTCCTGGACCTATTGTTACACTTACAGTATCTACGAAAGGGACGATATCAGAAGTAAGAGCTACTGTACCTGTTGTTGCTGGAAGAGTAAGTACTACATTACCCGCTAATGTAGGTTCAGCTATACTTGCTGTAAAACCACCATTAGAAAATTTAGCAAAAATTCCAGTAGCTAGGATAAGATCACCCGTCATAGTGCCGCCAGCAGTTGCAAGAACTCCTGTAGTAGTAGCAAGTATGCCTCCTATAGTAGGTAAGGTAAATACTATATTACCAGTAAGTGTAGGTTCTCCAATAGAGGCTGTAAATCCACCATTATTATATCTAATAAGTTGTCCTGAATCTATATCAATATTATTAGTTCCCGTACTATTTCCTATTGCTAATACTCCAGACAGAGAATTTGATCCAGAAACAACTTCTGAAGCTCTAGCAGTATTTGCTACAGTGAAATAATTAGCACCGTCAGTAAATAATTTAAGCCCTGCTTTATCTTCAGAAATTATAAAGCTAGTAGCCCCATCTATTGTTGCTCCCGAAGGAGTTATAGTAATAGAATTAGTACCTGCACTTCCTGCATCCCATATTTCTATAGCGAATTTTTCTATATCACTTATGCCCCCTACTGGGTTAGGCAATGAAATATTTACAGTTCCTCCTGACGTATAAGTAACATAAAAAATAGACCCTGAATCTGCTTCAAGAATTGCTTTAGTAGCTGTTCCTATTTCTGTATATCTATATAATCTATTTTCTAATACTTCACCTAAAGTAAATGGTGTAATAGAAGTGTTAGTTTCTGCTAATAATAAAGCATTAGCAGAAGTAGAAGTAGCAATAAGTCCTTCTTTAGTATCTGATGTTAAACTTACTTTATCTTTAATTGTCCATTTAGTACCTCCATTCGTACATAATATAATACTTTCTCCATTACTAGATAAAATTATAGATGCTAAATTATTAATAGACTGTCCTGCAAATGGAGTAATAGTAATATTATTATTTTCTGAATTTAATCCTGAATCTATTATATAATATTCTACTCGTTCAGGACTAGTTAATGTATTAATGTCTGGTAATGTTATTGAAACTGTTCCTATAGCTGTATAATCTACAAAAATATTTCCCCTGTCTGCGACAGTTAAAGGATAAGTCCCAGCTGCTATTACAGTTTTTTTAGTGATTTCATAGTTTAGCTTATTTCCTACATATTCAGTAGTAGCTAAAATAGCACTTTCAGTAGTATTTGCAGCAGTAACTCCCGTAGCAGTACCGTCTAATATTGAGCCTACAGCATCTGCTTTAGTAGCAATAAGGCCATCTACATACTGTTTAGTTGCAGCATGTAATGCAGCTACAGGATCACTATTTAAAATAATAAATCCTGTCATAGTACCTCCAGATAAACTTAATTTTCCAGAAGTATTAGCATTTACTAAAATATCATTACTAGCTATATATGCTGTTAAGGAATCATTAACAGATTTAATTATATTAGTTCCGCTAATTTTATATTCAGCGGCTCCTTTTTGTAGAACATATTCTTCAGTCCCATCTATTGTACCTACTACTGCTATATCGGGGAGATCTGTTATTAATGTCATTATTTCAAATTTATATTTATTATTATAATAGTTAACTAAAAACAGTGGATATGGGAACAACACTGTCATCTTCCGCAGTTACGCCTAGTACCCCTCCATCAGATAAAGTAACGTCACTAGTTAATTGCCCTGATTCAAATATTGTAGGGTTAAAATTACGATATGAAGCATTTTTGCCCATCCATCCCATACACGTTATTTCGCTTATATTATTAAACGCACATTCTAATTCTTCTTCAGTTAAACAATTTTTTACCCCATTCTCTGCTTCAGAAGTTATAGGACTATAACATGCTATTGCTTCTGATAATGCTATTACATATTGATAGTTCATCATATACTCACCACTAATTAATTGTCCGTAATGGTAACTAGCTGCAAGTTTTTTTACTTGTTTGCAGGCCCATGTAGCAATAGCTACTCTTCTTACTGTTAAGTCGTCTGCGTTAAAATATAGTGCCATTATGTTACTATTAAGTGAGCTATTTTAATAGAAGGTTTATCATTTGTTTTAGGGTCGCCCCAATCAGTTGCAATCTCTTCATCAGTTACCTTAACGCTTCCTATACCATCATTCCACTTTTTCTTTTCCTCTATTTTAAAAGAATCAGCAGCTGAAATAGCTTCTTTATCTGATTTACTTTTATCTGAACTAGTTTTAGCTTTACGATTCTGACGCTTTAAATTAGTTTCTCCACTAGTTATAATATTATAATCATCTTCTAATGTAGTATAAAAAGAGTCTGCAGAAGTATCTTCTAACTTACTAAGCTTTGATGCATATAGTCCAGCTATTTCGTCATTATATTTACTTTTTATATTTGAAATATGATTTATTTCAGCAGGTCTATTTAGTCTTAATCTTACAAACAACGCAAAGACTGATGGTTGTTGAGGTACAGCATTTTGAGATACATTTAAATTTAATATTTTCCAAGAAGTATCGTCTCCTTTTCCGCTTAATGAAGTAAAGTTAGATGATGCTACTACTATATCATCATTAACACCTGTTATTTGCCCTACATTTACTAAATAAATAGAAGCTCTAAAATTTTTACTATCACTACTAGATTGTACAAGAACTTGTACATTATTTATTGGACCAGAAACGCTAGAGCCTGGATATATTAAATGCCCTATTAATTTACTTTTATTTACTTTATTTACTTTAAATCCTTTAGTATCTACATTACTGTTAAAAGACACTTCTGTTTTTAAATAATTATCAGACCCTTTAGCTCCTAATATATTACCCTGTACTGTGCCCCACGTTTCGGTAACGCTGTCATATTCGAACCAATCTCCAGTTACATAATTAACCCATTTATTTCCAGTTACAGGATAAGTGCTATCTGTAGGAAAAGGAACTCCAAATTTATCTACTACTGGGCTAAGGGGAACAGCTTGTCTATAAGCAAAGTCTTCTGTAGGGTCCCTATCCATCCACGCCCATCCGGGACCTCTTGGTCCTACTGGCCCTAGATACCCAGTAGGACCAGGGAGTCCTATTATATTAGCACTAAGTCTAATGGCATTATCTGTATTTGTATACAAAGACCCCATTAGCTTCTTAATTCAGTTGCGTAAAGTAATGTTACATGTGTTCCATTTATACCATTATCTTCATCTACAAATAATGCTCTGGCTTCTACTGCAAAATTAGCAGCTCCTGTAGGTAATGCTGTAAAATTATCTGTTTCTAATATTTTATATTCTAAACCTTGTTGATTACTATTAGCTATTACAGAGTCGTTTACACTAGCTATAGTAGATTTAGTACCATCAGGAGAATAATAAACTAATTTTATATTAATCTGATTTCCTTGAGATAATGCTCTTGTAGATATTGCTACTCTCCAAGTTAAAGGAGTAAAAGATACTGTTCCAGGAAAAATAAAATGACCTAGAGTTTTATATTGTCCTTGCGGTTCTAAAAAAATATAAGGGTCTTTTCCTACTTGAAAATTAATATCTATTTTACTCCCGCCCGCAGGACCTTGTGGCCCTACAACTCCTGAACCAGACGGCCCCGCAGGTCCTTCAGCTCCAGTAATTCCTCGAGGGCCTTGTGGACCTCTTGGGATAAAATAGTTTTCTGTACATTTAGTTTCTTCTATTGCCATAATTAACATCCATTACAATATCCTTTGATAATAGCTAATAGTTCTGTGAATTTAGCTTCATCACCTACTGCTGCACAATATACTGCTGATTTATAATAAGTCCATGCTTCTAAAGCTCTAGCTCTTTCAGTGCCATCACAATCGCATAAATCTATACATGCCATTAGTTTAGCTACGCAGCACCTAGCTTTGCCTGAGATTAATATTTTTTGAGTACTAACTTCTGCAATAGTCCCACCACTTGGGGATGTAACTGCGTATTTAATAATATATAAACCATCAGAAAGTTCTATATCAGTTCCTAAGCCTATATTTTGACTTTTGATGATGTATTCTAAGCTTTTATTTTCTGTAGGGAATCCAGTAGCAGGGATTAACATATTAATTACTACTTCTGTTCCTCCTGGAGGAGTTATTTTTAACTCTAATGCTGTAACATCTGCAGGATTATCATTAGGAGCTCCATATCCACCTGGATTAGTTGAAGCATTATATATCCCCGTAGTCTCTGTAAAACTTAGCTCTTTTGCATTATCACTTTGTTTAATGTTGAAATCTATAAATAGAGACATGATGAATTTTTTTTAAAAATACAAAAAAACCCAGAGGGAGTTAAAGCCCCCTGGGTATATTTTCTAATACAGTGTATTATGCTAACACTAAAGAATTTGCAGCAACAACTGATCCGTCGTCCTCTCTGCCTTCTCTTAAATTAGCTGCAATAGCACTATTTAAGTTTAACCAAACACCACCTACATTAGCAGCATCAGTCATACAATCCATTCCGTTTGGAGAAAGTATTGTGATTTGTTTAGGAGATACATTAGCTTGAAATCCAACTACAGAATCTTCGACCCATCTGATAGTAGTAGTATCATAAAATGTTCCTACAGCAGTGTTCGGACTGTTTGTTTGGATAACTGGTTCTCCCATACGGAAGTACTCACCTTCGTTACCTTTTGCAAACCATTCTTGTTCTGCTACATCTTCCCATGTTCCATTTCCTTTAAGAGCATCTTGAACTCTAGAATAAGTAGTACCGTCTAAATCTTTAAGAATTAATTCCCATCTAGCTTTCTCATAGTTTTGCTTACCAACTTCGAAACTTAAAGGCTTACCTGTTATAGTAAATCCAGCAGCAGCTGCAATAGCTTGTGCATTAGTAACTACGTCAGCATCAGCAGTACCAGTAGCCATAACTCCAGAAGCAGCAGTTACTTTACGATTTAATGTGTAGTAAAGACCAGAGATAGAAACTACTTTGTAAACAGCATCAGCAACAGTTGCACCACCACCTACAGTACCAAATCTTAAGTAGTCACCTACTACAGCAGTAAGAGCACCTGCTCCTAAAACAACCTTAGAACCGTTTGTAATAGTAATATTGTTAGCCTCAGTTGCACCTGCAGCAGCGTTTAATACATCTAACTGAATATAATCTTCAGCTTCTCTAGAGAAGTTTAAGATTGTAGAGTTAGCTAATCCTTCAGCTACTTCCATTTGAGAAGGTAAAGCGTTAAGAGATTGGTATTGTCCGTGCTTAATTAATCTACCATCACTACTAGATCTTAAATATTCTTGAATATAAAAGTCTATTATGTATAAAGTATTTGTAGCTAAGTTAGCCATAGAACCACTAACTCCGTTATATCCTACAGAATCTATTTGTTCTTGTCCAGCTTGTATTCCCCTTGATCTAGCAACTTCTACTTTAGTAGGGTCGATTACATCAGATACGAAAACAGGCTTTCCAGCTCTACCGCCCATAGCTATTACGAATTTTTCTCCGGCAGCGATTGTACTTACTGCACCAGCAGGAGTAAAAATAGCTATTTGGCCATCTTCCAAATCACTGATTTTAGAAGCGGCTGTTAATACGGTAGTAGCAGTTCCTTTGCCTACTACAGCATAATTTACATTTGATGTTGTTGTTACTGACATGTTATTTTAATTTAGTTAATAATTATTTAATTGGGTTAGTCTTTATATTTTTATTTATTTTACTATGCTAAAAGTCCAGCATCTTTTAATCTGGTTTCTAGTTCAAGTAAACGAGTTCTTACATTTCCTAAAACTTCTTGTTCTGGGACACCATAAGTAGCATCAATAGCTTGGGCATCATTTGCAGTAAGACCAGCTGGTTGTACTATAGGAGTTGCTCCCCAAAAACTTAATTTTTGAGCAGTAGTAGTTCCTATTTGAGAACCACTAGTAGTACCTGTTACTATTCTACTACCTTCTGCGAATTCCATAGCAAGTGGAGTAAATGTAACAGTTTTAAAAGCTCCTACATGAAGATCTACTACATCATCAGCAGATGCAGTCATATAGCTATCTCCATCTATATCAAAAATTAATTGTCCTTCAGCTGCCGTATTATTGTTAAGGTCAAGATCTGCCCCACCCTGCATACTTATACCGCCTGCATTTGCAAGGAATGTATAATTACCATTAGAGTAAAAAGAAAGGTTATTATCATTAGAAGCTGTTAAGTAGGTATCATTATCAGTATCAAAATAAAGTCTACCTTCATTTACAGAATCATCCGACAAATATACATGGCCGTCTTTTAATAATGTACCATCAACAGTACATCCTGCACCTGTGGTATATTCATTAATAGTATCATAAAGCCCTGTACCGGTACCTCCTATGCTATCTACTAAAGCATTAAATTGTTTAGAATATACTTTAAATCTACCGTCGCCTATGCCTGGTAAGTGATTTCCTTTGTTTACTTTTAAGTTTGACATTTTTTTTAATTTGATTATTGTTAATATTTATTCTGAACCTTGTTGTTCTTTAATTTTAATTTGATAAGATTGTGGGTCTGTTATTCCTACTGCTATTCTAACTGCATAATCTATAATTTCTGCATGTACCTCATCATTAAGTTCTGAACTTTGGTTAGATTCAATATCTATTATTTCAGGTACCTTTAAATACCTAAGATAATATTTATCTACCGTTATATCTTTTCCAGTAATTAATTCGTGGCGTTTTTTTTCATTAAGAGGTCCTTGAGTAATATCTCTACTAAAATCCAGTCTCCATACCACTGTTTTATCAGGCTTAGAGAATGGATTATTTATTTCTATTGCGTACTCATCATGCGTAACAGGCTTAACTCTAATTGTTTTTCCGTTATAACATTTTACAGACGAAGCAGTAAGTACTTGTTCTCTAAGAGAATACATTAAATCATCTGGTAAATCAAAAAATTCTCCTTTTATACTAACCCCAACTTGATTAGATAGATTAGCAGCCCCACCCGTAATTTCTGCATTACGAGTGAGTTCTGCTAAATCTTTTCTTCTTTTCTCAGTCTCTTCAAATCCTTCAGAATAACTATTGCCTTTAAAGTTATAACGATTTTTGACAAACTGTAATTGCGCTTTATTTAAGAATATAGAAATTTCAGAATTCGTATAACCAGGGGCTGCCTGATTAGTAACCTTATCATATAAGATTAAAAACTCTTCTTTCATTTCTATCGCATCCATTACGCTGCTGTTTCTATTCTACCTTTAATTCTAATAACTTCGTCGCTATTAGAGGGGTTATCTAAAAAAGCAATAGCTTCTTGTAAATTAACTCCCATTATTGTACCCTCAGGTGTTTTATAATTCATACCTTCTCTAAGAATGGCTTTGAATTTAAGTCCGCTATATATAAGTACTTTCTTTTCAAATTCTTTATCATTAGCTAATGTTAAAAATCCGCTTAAGTCTACTTCAATAACTTTTTCAATTTCTGCAATTAAGAATTCTTGTTTAGCATTAGAAGGTACTGATTTTCCTCCTGGCTTCTGTGTATAGTACACATTTAAGAATTCTTTCATTTTAGTAGGAGAACTTTCTATTTTACCAAAAAACTTATAAGCTTCCATCTTGCTTCCTGCAGATTTAACTTTTTCAATATTTTGATATCCTTCTTCTACAATAGCAAACTTGTAAGTACCTTTACCAAACTTTTCTGCTTCACTAGGTGCTATAGTTCCATCATTAGTTAATAGTACTTTATATATAATATACTCTTCAGGTTTAGATAAATCAAGAACCTTTACTTCGTTTCTTAATCTTACTTTAAAATCTGTCCAGTAATTTTGATCTCTTTTATGTATAGATAGATCTCCAGTGTCTAAAGCCATATTTGACTCTACACTTTCAAAGAACTTTCTTTCTGCATCAGTTAGTGGGTCAATTAAAATACCCGTTTTTTGTTCTCTTTTTACTGGGTATTCCCAGTATGATTGACCATGTAAGAACGCTGCTGCGTGACCTTCTGGTAACCATTGTCCTTTTCTCCTTACAGGCACTACCATGACTTTTTTGTCAGGGAGTGTAAATGTTACTTTTTTTTCCATTTGCTTATTTATTTATTAATAATTCTCTTCTCCAAAGATAAGAGAAGAGGGGTTTTATACCCTCTTCTTTATCATATTTATTTATAGATTATGCTAAGATACTAGGTATCAATGATGCAGTTCTAGATGGGTCTTTAACCATAGCTCCACAAATTGTAGCTCTATGAACTGTATAACCATCAGTTGCATTAGACATAACATTCATTTCTCCGTTTCTTGAGAATGGGTGTCTAAGACCAGCTTCGTATCCCCAAATGTCTTCTTGACCTTTGACATATACTTTTCTGATATTAGGCTCTCCGTCAGATGTACCAACGTCTAAGATATCATATCTGTAAGACTCAGCAACACCTCCGTCTGGATGTAAGATTTTATTTCTCTCTCTGTCATCATAGATAGAATCTACAGATAAAGTAACCTTAATTCCTTGAGGACCCATGTACTCAGTAAACTGACCTCCGTAACCGTAAGCCATTTTCACACCTTCTGCAGATGTTTTGTACATTCTAGACTCATTGTATAGTGGTGCAAATAATTGTGCATTATCTTGCAAAGCTTTGTGAAACTGTACCGCACCACGTTCGCCTGTTCTTAATACAAATTCTCTAGAGTCAGAAGATAATTTACCTTCAGATAAATCTAAAAGAATATCTACTAAGTAGTCAATAGTAAATGTAGAATAAAAAGAAGTATTACTAGCTTCCATTTGTTGACGGATACCAGCACCTTGTTTCTTAATATGTCCTGATTTACCAAAGTTTTTATATGTACCATCAGAAGCTTTGTTAGCGTGAGCGTACATCATTAATCGGTTCTTTTCTCTACGGAACTGATCATCAAATTGGTAATCTTCATACTCTGTCCAAGTTTTATGAGTTGTTCCCTTCTCATCTTTCCAAGCAGTAGCAAATGGACGATCTAACATATTACCAGCAACTGAATGCTGCATTCTAATCATTGTAAATGCATTACGCATTTTAAATGGAGAAACAAAATTCACCAATCCACCTTTCTTAGAAAGAGTTTGTTCTACTAAAGACCATTCTCTCGAAAATCTTTTACTAGCTGTTAATTCTTCAACAGGAACAAATAAATCTGGATCACCTGTGATTAACTTAACTCGGTATACCCAGTTACTTCCTTCAGGAGTAGGGTCAGCAATTACTTGCATAGAATATACTTCATTACGTTCACCTACAATAATATTCTCATCAGAGAACCATTGTTCAGGAAATACTAATTCGAACTCTGTAAAGTTCTTTCCTGGCTCATCAGTACCTACTACTAAAGTTCCTGCAATTCTAGCTTCTACTAGAGGTACATTTTTTTTAGCTGATCCGATAAGATCCCACTCGAAGTCATCATCTTTGTCTAACACTAATGGGCTAAATTGGTTTAGATATGTATCTAAATCCAACCCGAAGTTAGTTTGATGAATCTTTGTCATAAGTTTCGAAGCCATTTGAGGATTCGTTTGGTAGATAGCTCCAAGGTGGTTTTTGGTCGTAAGACCAGTCCAAGCTTGTGCTTCTGTCATTTGAAATGGACTAATTTTAGGCATGTTATATAATTATTTAATTGAGTTACTTATTTAGTTATGTTTTTCCAAACATATTGCTCAAGCTTGACATTAAGTCTTCTTCTGCGAAAGGTGCATTAACCTTTTTAGATGCTCCGCCTGTTCTATTTGGAGTATGGTTTAGCGCAGTAGCTAAGTCCTTAGTGGCATTAGTTTTAGCAACCTTATTTAATTTACTCCAGTCTGTGAATCCTTTGGTAGTTTGAGCTAGGAATGTTACTGCCATATCAAACTGTAAAGGATCTTCTTGACGTAAAGCCATTACGTAAGGTAGCGGCTGACCGTTCTCGTCTTGCCCTACTATTTGAGTCATATTATTAAATAGGTCTCTTTTAGACTTTTCAGTCAAATTGATTCCTGGTATTATAGCATCAGTTTGTTTAATAGTCGCCCCGATGTGTTTAATTCTGTCTGAATGCTGTTGTTGAAACTGTCGTTGTTGTTGAGCATATTGTTGCTTAGTATTTTCTTGGTACTGTTTAAAAACAACTTTCATTTCTCCTAAAGCATCTGTAGCTTCTTCACTTAGTCGCCCTGCGTCTTCATAAGTATCTACTAATGTTTTAATTTTTTCTGGTTTAAATCCTTTAGTCTGTAAAAACTCTCCTACTAATCTTTTCTGAAGATGTGTATTTCCTTCTACCTGTGCTTGAGTGATTCTACTATAGTTTATCTCTTTAACTTTATCATTTCTTAAAGACTCTAATGGCACTCCTTCAGCTACGGCCCTTGCCATATCTATTAGTTCAGGAGGAAAAGAATTAATAAGATCATCTCGCATAATGGCCCTTTCATTTCCCCAAGCTTGAGCTAACGCATCCATAGGGTCTTCTTCATCTTCAAAAGCCTCCATATCTAAGTTAGGTAAAAAGCCCTTTTCCTGAAGAAAAGTGGCAAATGGAGTAATTGGAGAAGCTTTCCCCTCAGTTCCAGGGCCTTTATCCTTAATTGTAGTATTTTCATCTTCTACCTCAATCTCTAATAAAGGAGGAGCCTGGTCTTTTACTCCGGGTTCTTCTTTTTCTTCTTTTGATTCAGGGCTTATAGTATTACTTATACTTTCTGTATCTTTTATTACAACCTCGTCTCCACTAGGCTGTTCTGCACTTTCACTCAAAACTTCTGATAAATCAATCCCTTCGGTTTGATCAGAAATTTGATTAAAGTCTACGTTAAAAATATCTCCTTCTGCCATTTTAATAGTTTATTATGTTTACAATATTAGTTAATTACTCGTTTCTCCCAAAATTTTATTACGTCTTCTAACATAAAAAATTAGTTTTCTATAGCTAAAACCTATTTCTAAGCAGGCTTAGCTTTGTTCCTTAGTTTCATTTTTTCAAGCCTTTCTTTTACTTTCAGCTCTTTTTCTTTTCTTCTCTCTTCTTTTTCAGATTTTTCTTTAGCTTCTTTTCTATTAGCTTCTTTATCCCTAAGGTTATCATCTCTGTCTCTAGCTTTGTCGTCCCTTTCTTTGTCCTTATGGTCAAGTTCTAATCCTAGCTTTTCTCTTTCGATGTCATTCTTCTCTTGTAAAATATCAAGTTTTTCTCTTTCTACTTCTGCCTTAAGCATTAGTTCTTTAGTCTTGATTCTTTCGTTAGATTCCATTTTATCTATTTCTACAACATCAGGTATACCATCATTGTCTAGATCTTTAGAATGTTTCTCAAAATCAGCAGCCATTTTCATTTGTTCTATTTGAATTTTGTTCTGGTGCTCTTTATCTAGCTTAGCCATTTCAAAATTTTGAGTAGCTTGTGTTTGCTCTTGCATAGCTTTTTGCTGTTGCTGTTGCATTTGTTGCTGTTGTTGTTGAGCCTCTTCATCTCTCTTCATTTTATCTTGCTCAGCTTTTTCAATATTTCTTCTCATGGAAGCTATTGATGGATTCATATACATATCCATTATTTGAGAGAAATTAAGTTTATCTGTTTGAAGACCTGCTTGTGCAAGTTGCTTAAGAGTATTTATTAGTTCCTGGTCTGATGAACTATCAGAAATTACAATACCATAATCTGCTTCATTGAATTGTTGCCCATCTATTTCTAATGTTGAAGTAGACATATCATCAAGCACGTATTGAATTCTTTTATCTTTTTTATTTTTAAAACAATACTTTGCAGTTTCTAAAAGCGCAGCCATAGCGTCTTTCTTAATATGATTATGTACAGCGAACCATTTTTCAGTAATATGTGAACTTTGGGTTACAGACCTATCTACATTACCTACTAATTCTCTATTCTCTATCTGCCCTTGTCTTTGGTCTGATACTCCAGATATTTTACCAAGTTGCATTTCTACAAACTGTAACATTTGAACATGTTGTTGAATATAGTTACCCATATCCATATCTAGAACTGGAGAGTTTTGATTCATTTGCCCAGCTAGTTTTCCTTGTGCAGCTCCTTTTTTAGCTTCTTTAAATGAATCTTTTACTGCCCAGTTGTTTACTTCAGCATAATACATCCATTTATCTACTGTCCAATGGTCAGGAACAGTAGCTAAATCTAATGTACCTATTCTACCTTTAGATTTGGCAAATGCTAATTCTGTTCTGTACATAAGTACATTGTATAAATACTGATAAGGCTTCATTCTATCCATTAAGGATTTAGCTCTAGAAGAATTTATATTATATGCCATACCTACATAGCCTGAACTACATTTAGATAAATTAGTCATACTACGAAATTGAATAGGTCGTGGTTGTATTTTTACGTAAATATCTTTACCAATACGGGTACCTTCCCACCATTCATTAATCCACATCCATTTTACTTCTTCGCCTTCTTCTTTATTTATTTGATAGTCTTCTGGAACTATTGTTTCAAGTTTTTCTCCAGTTTCTTGGTCATAATAAATAAGTTCTCCTATTTTCTTTAATGATTTCCATAGTACTCTTGTTACACGTAAGTTTCCTTCAGTATCCCAAAATTGTCCATATGTACCTTTTCCAGGACTATCAGTATCTATAATACCATCTATAACCCAGTTAGGTTCTTTATTACCTATATTAATTAATCCCCCATCTGACCCAGTACCTGTGCCATCATCAATTTTTTTAATATCTGCTGTTGATAGTTCTTCATGAAAATCATCAATTACCATTCCTGGAGCAAAGTATTGATCTTCTATAATGATATCTGAATCATTAATATAAGCAGATTCTCCACTTCTATATGTATGAATATTTAATGGATTACATTTTCTTAGTATAGGTTCTCCTGCAATTATATCAGAGCAGTATATTTCTTCTCCTGCTATAAGTGCGTCTTCAAATCCTCTAGAAAATACTTCTTTTAAGTCTAATGTTTTATATAAGAAATTAAGAATATGAGTAGCCATACGTTCTCGGACGTCTTGAAATTCATAATTTAAATACTTATCCATTTTAGCTAACTCTTCTTCTAGTTGAGCTTGCATAGCTTCTTCTGTCTGTCTTCTAATTTCGTCTTCATTAGTAGGAGGGGGAGGAGGGGGAGGAGCTTGTTGTCCTTGTTGCCCTTGTTCTTCGTGCTGTTGTCCTGGCATCATAGATCCATCAGGCATTTGATGCTGTCCCTGTGGCGGACCTTGTTGTTGTCCTTGTTGTTGGGGCGGAGGTCCTTGTGGAGGCCCTTGCGCAGGGGGTCCTTGTTGAGGAGGTTGTCCTTGTCCTTGTGGAGGTTGTGCAGCAGCATTTCTTTCTTCTGGAGACATTTGTGATAATTGCTTCTCCATCATCTCATTTGCTATTTGAGCCTTTTTTTCTTCTATTGCACGTATCTTATTTTCTACAAATTCAAAGAGTTCTTCTTTTTTAGCATCTTCTTTATCAGTAATAGCGTCATCATTTAATACCCTAGCGTTCCAGTCAAATCTTCTTTTCCTTTCTTCTCCTACTAATAAATCAATTTTAGGATTAGCAATAGGGTAGTTATGCATGGTTGCTGGGAAAGTAGCATTTTTTATTGCCATAGGATTACATACCCTTTCTAAATCTGAAGTATCTAATATATCATTAGCTAAGTCATAATTGATTTGTTTATTCTTATGGGATTCTCTAACTCCATCATACCTAAAGATTGCTAAATCTTCTGCAGCTTCTATACACTTAATTCCCCATTTTTCCGTTTTTTTACTTACGGCTAATTTTTGAGGTGGAAAATGTAGTATTGATTTATCTGGCATATCTGTATACTCTTTTGGATATTTACAATAATAATCAAAATTAGTTATTATAACTATCCCTGTTTAAAGTTATTTATCTATGTATAGCTATTAACATTAAAGATGTCTGTAGAAGATTCTCCAAAACTTCTCCCCCAAAAATCATCTGATTCTAGTCCTTTTTCTACTACTTCAAAATCTACTACTCTCTGCTCTCTATCTGCTCTTAGTATCATTAACATACCCATAGCAGATACTCTATCTGCATTTATATCAGGGTTCCATGCTACTAATTCTTTTAAATATCCTATACTACGTATCTTGTGTAGATTTAGTACTGGATTATCATCTTCTTCTTCAGATTGAGAATATGCTTGTTGTATCATCCAAGTAGATTGAAGTCTTCTTCCCCAAGCATTTACTTTAGCACTTGAGTTTACTCCTTTACTTTTGTTTCCTATTTTACTTATGGAACCCATGTCCATATCTCTAAGAATTTCTGGAGTATCCGATAACAGGTGTAAGCAATTTTTGTTTTTAAAGTACGCATATAATCCTTTTTTATCATTTTCATATAAGGCTTGTGCATTATAAAACATAAGTATTCGTTTAGCTTTTTCATAACAATCTTCTGCAGAAAAAGTACGTCCTGTATATTCGGCAACGATACGGTCTGTTAATGTATTTAATACGAACATACTAAATAAAGAGTTAGTACTAGATTCATCATCATCAATAGGGTCAATACCTGCTATGTATAATCCGTGGGGGGTTTCTCCCATAGAATCTTTATATGGCATTTCAAATATTTCTAAAGCTCCTTCTTTATTTTTATTGTCTTTAATTGGATAATCTCTAACTACAGTAATATTATCGTCAAGTACCCAGTCTACCGTTCCTTCTTTATCGAGGGATAGTCTTCCTACCCAGTGGGGAGAAACAAATTTTTGTAAGCTAGGCATGATATCACTTAAATGATCTTTGAGATCTGCAACAGGAAATACACTACCTTCTTTCCGCATGATAGCTTCTTGCGGAGTAATAGGTCGTTCTGCTTTTTCTTGAGTAAGTGTATTAGGGTCTGAAGCTTCTAATCTAATAATTGCTCTATTGTATAATAATTCAAGAAGAGCTTTAATAACATCAGAGTTCCCATTCTCATCATAACACCCTGTTCTATTAAGATATTCTGGAAAGAAAAATCCACATTTATTTTTTCCATCTTGGTTTTTATCAAAGATGTTAGGAATAGCGTGTATGTTATATCCTCCAGGATAATAGAATAATTCTTCAGCTCCTGCAAAGTTAGCTCCTTCTGTACCTCCAGTACCATAAGCAACCATAGTTCCAAAAGCAAAATTACCATCTTCTACTGATGGTCTTGCAACTCCCCAAGCTTTTAAGATACAAGGAAATTTACCCATTTCTTCCCAAATAATATAAGCTCCCCTTTTCCCCCTAGCTTTGTCTGCATCGTTTTTAAGAGTTACTCCCATAACCTCATTTTTAATACCTAGCTCGGCATTAGAGTTAGGATCTTTATATCCCATCTTCCAATGCATTTCGTTCCAAGAATCTTTAAGGTCTCTAATACGTGGCCAAGGAGTATATTTACCACAGTGATCTACCATGTCGATATACTTATTAAGAACACCATCTTTAGTTAAATACTCTCTTTCGTCTGCTACTGCAAAAGATTTAACTCCTTTTGTAGCTTCTGATGTTGCTCCTAATACAAAATGCTTGGCTAGTCCTGCTCCTCCTTTAAAAGAAAATCCTTTACCCCTAGACTTAAGTACAGAACCATGTTTTCCATTTTCTCTACAATCTTCTAAGTAATGGAAATAAAAATAATCTCCATCGTACATATTAGGAAAATCTTCTACCCTATCTGCACGTTTAGTTCCTTTTTTTATTTTAGTTAAGTATATTCTTCCGTAGTTAAGGTAGAAGTAAAAATCACCGGAGACCCATTCCCCGTCGTGTTCACGCACCAATCCTTCTCTGCACCTAGTAGCTTCTCTCTTCCAGAATTTATAATAGGTGGATTGTGGGTGTTTGTTTGGGTAGTGTAAAGTATAGGTTCCGTGCTTTTCGAAGTGTAAGGCAGGTTCCCTAAAGTAATCCATGTCCACGAGGATGTGGGGGTTAGTAGGGTCAACAATAATTCTGCCATTCTCTCTTCTAGGCATATCTTTGGCATACGGTCTATTTTTATTAGTTAATACTTTAATAAATTCTACAGTATCTAGAAGCTCTCCCATTTCTAGCTTTACCTCTTTAGATAAAGCTTCCCATTCTTTTTCTGATATACTAGTCTGTAAATTATTAAAGTCTAGCATTATATTGAATCTTCGAATAAAGCTTTTTCTTTTCCTCCCCTTGCAGTGTCTTCTTTATTGTGTATTTGTTTTTTAACTTGTTGTTCTAAATCCATTAAAGATTCTGTAACTTTATTTATTGACCCTAGTGAATCTATTACTTTTTTTATATCATGTACCGGTTTATCTCTTTCATCTCTTTCTTCCATATCTAAAGAGCGTAAAAATTTACGAACTGATGCTATTGCATATTGAGCATCTATTAATAGTAATGTAGAATGAGTTTCTTGCATTGTTTGATAAAACTTACACGCTTCTTTAAATAGATTATCTGGTTCCCAGTCTGTAGGCATTCCTACGATAACGGATTTAATAAGTTCTAATTTTTCTTCATCGTTTAACATAGTAGAGAAATCTGACTTATAGTCCATGAAGAAATAGACCGCAGCTAACTCAGTGTTAGCTAACGGTTTATTTTTCTTTTTATCTCTATCCCATAAATCTTTAAAAGGCTTTAGTAATAAAGCTTGTGGGCTAAAAGATACTTGGTCATCTTTTATTTCAAATAACTCCATGTACCTTATAGTAAATTAGGGTTTCCTGAATCACTTTGTTTTTGAGAAAACTTTTTTACTTGTTCTCTAGTAATAGTAGTATTAATTCCGCCTTGAGAAACTCCTTCGTCTTCACCTATTCTAGGCTTAGAAGAAAATACTGCATCTACCATATGCTCCTTAATAATACCATACTTTACCCCATTAAGAGTAATCAATCTTCCTGTACCTCCCATTAGTACAAAGTCTCCGATTTTTATGTCTTTAACTTCTGATCCTATAGATAATACTTCATTACATTGGTTTAATGCAGCTTCGGCCATTTCATGGGCTCTACCTTCTAGTTTAATATTTGTACGACTACTATGACGAGTCCATTCTATTAGAATGTTTGTCTTAGTCATACTGTTTAGTTCTTCTAACTTATTAACTTTTGATTTCATATTATTTTTTCTTTTTTACTTTTTTCGATTTAACAGGCGCTTTAGCAGTGATTACTACTTTTTTAAGTGCAGGAGCTTTAGGTTTATCTTTTGCTACTACTTCAAAGTTTTCAGTAGATATTCCGTATACAGGATTACCAGATACATCATCTACCCAAGTACTATCTACTTTAGTTATTACGCGATTGTTTACATTAAATTTAGTGCCTTTTGGCATTCTACTAGCTTCTGAAAAGTTCATAATTATTTATTTAGTTATTAATGAATGTTTTGTTCGTTTTTAATTTGTGCTTGTACTTTAAGGGCGTTCTCTATAGTCTTTGGCCCCCAAGAGGAATTCCAAACTAAAGTACCTCCTTTTCTTTCTTTTTCTATTTTTTTTATATATTTTTTTCTCACAGCATATTCATCGTGAGTTTCTTGGTCTTGTTGAAACTTCAGTCTACCACTACTAATAGATTCAAATAACCTAAGGTTATATTCTTCTGCATCATCATTAGTAAGTTTAATATTATAATAATGCAAACCACTTGAGTGGATGTTTACTTCTTTATTCTCCTCTTCCATCTGCTTTCTTTTTATATTCTTCTAATTTATGTTTTCTTACTGCAAACTTACCTAAATGAGTAAGCTGTATACTTTTAAATGTTTCGGGCTGGTTTTTAATTCCTTCTGCCATAACCCCAGTAATAAAAGAAAATTGAGAATTTACTATATCTTCTACTTGAGCAACTGTAAGGTTGGATTGATTTGCTATCTTTTTATATATACTTTTAGTTGTTAGATGCACTGTCTTTTGATATACTGAATTGAAATCCTAATATGAAGTTATTCTCAGGCAACACTACGTATGCTGCTTTGACTTTGTTGTCTTCTATAACTCCTTTCTTTCTTAATGCAGAAAGATTATTATTCATAGACGCATCACTAAGATTTAATTTACTCCTAATCTCCATCTTAGTATCATAGTCGAAAATAAGTTTCCACCTATGCTTTATAGGAATATTAATAAGTTTATTATTGTAATACAGTAACTCTGCTAATACATCGAGCTCTTTACCTCTAAGCTTTAATAAGGGGTTGAGTAATTCTAGATACTGCCTAAAGAATTTAGATCCTGTTGTAGGCGGTAATGGTATTATCTTTTTCTCCATTTGCTAATACGATTAACCGCAAATGTAATAATTAGTTTCCTAATGCCAAAAATTAGATGTATTAATTTTCTAACTCATATAAAATTTGATCCTTATCAAAGAACTCTTCAAGTTCAGTAGAGTAAATAGACTTATTAAAAATAAAGTGCATTTCCCCAGTCTTATCATCATAATACTTACACTGAATGGGATTATGTGATATACTCAACTCAAACGACTCTAACTCTAAACTACATTCTTCAAGAAACTTAGCGTACTCTTTCTTCCCCATATCATCACAAAGATTGCTAACTGTTACTACCTTAACTCCTGTTATTTTCTTAGTCATATATTTCAAAGATAAAATAAATATTTAAATATCCTTGTGTATGTGCTATCCATCTAGTAACTTTGCGTGTAATACTTCACACTTAAACTTCCTTACTCTCTAGACTAAGTAGCACCGTCCCTCTTTTTAGGGGTAGTTGTTTTAAAAGCAGAAGGGGCTTTTGTTGTAGCAATGAGTAAAGAAGACAGAAATATCCTAATAATAATAACTATCTGGATCCTATCCTTAGCCGCCTTCTTAATCTACCTATAAATTTTTTTATGGTAACAAATTTACAACCAATAAAAGTAGAGATAAAAATAGGCGGTACTTATCTAGTATCTACAAACTACCTAGCAGACCTAAGTTGTAGGTTAGCTAAAAGAGATTCCTTTTACAACTACACCTGCGGCACCCAAGATGATGTAAAAGAACTAGAGTTATTACAAAAATGTGGTTACGAAATAAAATTCCTTTAAAATTTTTTTTTAAAAATTAATTCTAAAAAAAGGTCGAAAGTGTAGACCTCCTTGAAACAAAGCGCCGCTTTGAAATTAAAAGGAAACCTCCCCCCAGCAAAGCTGTGGGAAAGTCACCTTTGTAACTTCATTGCGCGGCGAGACTCCCTTCGGTCGTCTCTTCGTTCGCAAGCTCACTCGCCTTGTTCCAAGGAGCAACTCGCAAGCTCGTTGCCCATTATACAATGACCCTCTTTAAATTCTGCGGAGCAGAATGTTCCGTGGTAAACTCTTCGAGTTTATCTCACGTCACTTAATAATACCCCATTTTCCTATGGAAAACGATGATATCATTACAGAAGCTGACGCTTCTGCTATCGTAGATCCTATTGTCGAAGAGACAATAGAAGCTACTCCACCTTCAGCAGTTAAAACACCTTTTGACAAAGGCGTTACAACTACTGAAGACATTTTAGCCCATAAGCCCGTTCCGGTCTCCACGGGCAAAAACGCAGGCACCATTCAATATATCATTACCACGAAAAGTGGTAAAGAAATATGGAATGCTACGCCTCCTCAAGCAAATGAAACCCAGGTTTCATTCGGCTTGACGGAAAAAGGATTCACCAATTTCATTGGTTACTCCTCTTTCGCGTCCTTATCAGTCGAGCAGAGATTCGCTAAAGCTTCAACTCTTGCTCGCCAGAACGCGGTAGCCTCTTCGAGCCTACTCGAAGATTCAAAGTGCCCAGAGGCACTTGTTCATCTTCTACAAGTAAACATCAAAGACCTCTTATAGAGGTCTTTGGTTTACTCCTACAAGGACGTCACATCACGTGACGTTCGTGTAGTCACCTTAGGGGCTACACCCAACACCATTGGTGTTGTACGTGTCGTGTTGTAACGTCAAGTCGGAGTGAATATTCTCCCTTGTAGTACACCACCATATCCCCATAATACGGCTATACTTATATTATCTAAAAACACCTAGATAATAAACTATAGCTAATAGTACGCATAAAGTAGTTTTGTCATTTCCTACGTCAAAGAATGTACATAATAAAACTGTCTTGTAAAACAACAGCAAATACCTTTCCCAAGTGGTTAGGTTTAGACAGTAAAAGAATGGAGAGAATAAAGTTATGCGTTAAAACTCCTAATGAAAGACATTTAAAAGCAGGGAAACTGCTTGGTACAACCCACACCAGTAGTAAGTTTGAGCTCGTAACTCGTATAACTTATTATTGGTGGTGGTTTCCTACTAAAGAATTTGAGAACAACCGCTGTTACAGCTAGGATACGTCACAGGCAAGGACCTAAGGACATAGACGTATGTTACAGGCTTTATTGTGAGCCTAATATAACAATCACAATCAACTAGCAGCACTATATTGTGTGGTTGGTGGTTGTTCTCAATACTTATTTCATACATAGTTTAACGGGTGTATACGCTACATAGTAGTAAAATTCCCTTAAAAGAAAAACAATTTCTCAGCATTGTGGGGAAATTATCCATTGAGATATGGTGTATGATTCAAAACTAGGTCTCAGAGTGTATGCTAGAAGGCTAATCCCTGGATAGTAGGAACATTCTTTATTAACTACTCTATACTGCAGTATATGAAGTAGGCTAACTGGAGTAATTACCAGTTGGTGTTGAGGCCACAAAATTCATTAACACCAACATTACGTACCTAAAGGGCGGTAGTGTTGGTTGTTAATGGATTAAAGAAATTAAGAATAGCCTTAGCGCGCGGAGATAGCTACCGTTGGCATGCAGGCATGGGTAAAGCAGCCATTAGTAGAAACACTACAAAGCCTAAATCCATTGACGTAAGACCATTGACGTAAGACCAATACTGTACTCCTTATGGGGTGGAGAGATGGCAGTTAATGGCAGTTAATGGATTATTACGTAGTCTAGTTGGTATCGGACTTAAACTCTAAGGGAGTTGAATTAATCTTAATTGTATAAAGCAGGGACTTTCAGGGAAAAATGCTTTTGCATTGAGTACTGTTTATGAGTACACCACAGCTGATTAAGATAATACAAATGGTGTAACTTGGGGGAGTCCAAGCTCTATGCCTATTTTACAGGTTTGCCGTTGCACCTGGGGAAGTAGTACTCCTGAAGCATCGGTTTACACTATCTTAACCACATTCAGCAGGGTAATGAACTGGGATGTAAAACATGCTGAAGAGCATAGGTTAAGGGGGCGGGTTCCTTGCTCTGTATTAGATTAATTATCGGGAGTATTGGTTAAATCCAACCACTGAATAGTGTTACCAGATAATATATATAATCTATTAATTGGAACTACAATGCAGAGATGAGTAAAATCATCTCTGCTTTTAGATTTATTAACTTACCATTTATGCTTCCAAAGGGCATACTACAGATGTAGAGTAAGGATGGGTAAACCACTTAAAATCATAAAAATGCATAGTAGACACAATAATGATGGTAATCCATCACAAACCCTCAATACAGAGAGTATTGAAAGAGTAGCATTAGCAGCATCATACAGTTTGTCAGATGATATGGTAGACAATATGATGTCGGTGTGCAATGGCACACCTAATCCAAGAAGAGCAATAGAAATATTGCTAGGGTTATACAAGGAACCTAAAGTTTCAAAGACAATCCCAGATTCTAAAGAAAGAATAAACTGTAAGTTTATGTTTTTTGATAAATGGGAAGATATGGTACAATACTCCTACAATAGAGTAGAGAGAAATCAAGTATGGCTTCACGTAGATTTCATTAAGCAGATGGAAAAAGATGGTGCTAGTATTGATGATCCAGAGTTCTATGATGCTTACAAAGCAGGTAAAGTAATTGACGGTTATTGGATACATGACAATAAAGATAAGCTTGTTAAATATTTGAATGATATGCCTAAAGAAAAAGGCATTGAAAAACAAGTATATACACTTGAAGATATGACTAAAGATTTCATTGATGAAAACTTTAAACAAGTAAGTATCTTGAAAGGTGTTAATAAAAACAGGTCTAATGACTCTGAGCACTTAAATGTTTGGCTAGAGAAACAGCCTAAGCCTGTACGTTCAGATGTAGAAGATATTTTTTGAGCTATAACAGCTTAGTAATGTCAGAAACGTTAAGACAATACATATTAACAGACTCAACAGGGAAAAAATTCCCTGTTGATGCTGTTAGTATTTACCACGCTAAAAGTATGGCGCTGGTATTAGGAGCAATTAAACCATTTAAATTTAAACCACTTAAAATAAACCGATGAATAAGAAAAAAACACTAGCAAAAATTACAGCTATGAGAGATATCTCTCAGCATATTCGGAAAACAGGTAAATATGTCTCTCATATGAGAGATGTGTTCATGGACAACACCTGTATATGTCCATCTTCGTTAAATACGAAGGAAGTGCGTAGACTTAACAAACAATTAGGTCTATGAAATTATACTATGCTTCAATCTTAGATTACTATGGGAAAGAAGTACATAATCTTGAAATTGTTGGTACCTCTAGGCACGCTGCCTGGAACGCCAATGAGTTCATTAATCATGTACCTCCTGCCCAAGGGTTTAAGATTAAAATCATATACTTGTCTGCTAATGATATTGCCATTATGGCAAGAGATAACATTCAATTATAATGAACAAAACAATTCCATTCATAGCTACTGATGACACGAATAAGTATCGTGTCATCAAAGCTGTGTCTAAGTTTGATGCATTCCATCAAGCAATAAAACTAGGACTCAACAAATCAGTAATAATTATAGCTAAAACTTAAAAAATGACCAAAAACGACATTGAATATCATACAAACATGAAGAAAGGAGACAAGACGTATCCTTTACTACCGAAACATATTTCGGCACCAAGTAAAAAAACAAAGCTTTTAGCTTCTAAACAATCTTTAAGAGAAGATAGTTTAGGAGATTATACTCAATCTACAATAAGAGGATTTAATTCTCGAGTTAAGAATTGGGAAAAAGCTCAAGAACGGTACTCTCACAGTAGGGTACAAGAGTAGTGGCTTACAGCTACTCATGCAAGGTGGAATTCCTTAACCTAGAGAATATGATAATTAATCAATAACACGTAGTGTGTCTATAGATTGTTGTTGGGATTATCATATTCTTTTTTATTCCATCTTAAAAACAAGGCACACTGTACAATTACCATGAGAATAATATTGAAATAAGAAATGTGTCAAGCAATACCAATAAGCACTTATTTCATAGAAAAAGAACTGTAGGTTTTAATCCTACCAATAGGCACAGCCTTGCACACTCCAGATGAGAGTTAGCTTGAGCAATCTATTGTGGTGTAAAGAACACGCTTTTTTGTTTAATGTGAGCATTGCTTGGTTACAACCCCAAGATTAGAAACACAGAGTAGACAAAACCACTTATTAAAACCATTTAAAACCATTAAAAAATGACTGAAAAATCATTAGAAAATGAAGCAGCTATTCCTGCTCCATTTAACACAAAAGAAACTATCGCTACTTATAACGATAGTAAAGAAATGCAAGAAGAGTTTCCTACTCTTTATAACTACCTTCTATATGTATCAGGAGGAGACATGTCTCTATTTGACGATGTAATTGAAGTGCATAATGCACGTAAAAATCATTTACAAATAGAAATAATGAATATTGACTCTTTCATTAGAGAGAAAGAGCTTACAAATAAGTCTGAAGAAATTCAGACTTTTATGAAAGAACT
>Ga0233412_10000164_pt1 | contig 38383 bp, 40 predicted proteins | sample Na_anoxic_4_MG_FD_180667 | JGI IMG/M metagenome (GOLD analysis project Ga0233412, IMG submission 180667) | Seawater microbial communities from Saanich Inlet, British Columbia, Canada - Na_anoxic_4_MG | ecosystem: Environmental > Aquatic > Marine > Inlet | place: Canada: British Columbia... | reverse complement strand
AATAATGAAACTAGTAATATCTCTAAAATTACTAATCAAGGAAATTGGTCTAAAAATAGAATTGGAAATAATCATTGTATGTGTTTGGGAGCTTGGGCGCTATATAAATCTAAAAATAAAGGAAATAATAAAGAATTAATATGTGAATCAATTCCAGATATTGCACTATCTAGTAATTATATTAATAAATGGAATCAATGGAATGGAGATGAATTACCCGATCAAATAATTAAAGGAGTAGATAGTTTAGTAAATCAATGTTATAATAAAAAAAAAGTAAATATTTAAAAATAAATATAACAATTTAAGAAATAATTATAAAAAAAAATGGAATAGTATTATTTAATCAAATGTAATAATTATTTTACCATGATGTTTATTTAAACCCCTGGAAGCAGATAAAGATAGTTCTTGTCTTTTTTTTCTATAATTTTCTATATTTTTTGATTTATTTATAACTTTAATTGAACTATTCATATCATTTTCTATTTCTTTATGATTTTTTTTAATAAAATCAATTAATTTATTATTAATTGCCCATCTAAAAAAATTCAATTGACCCAATGTAGTCATAATAGAATTCATTTCATTTTTATTATTTTTATATTCAAAATTAATTTTATTTCTTCTACAAAATGGATCAAAATTTTTCTTTGAATAAGATTTTAATTGAGATTTATATGAATGATATACATTAAATGATTTATGAGGATAATTTTCTGCATGTTCAATTGTATGATTTCCATTATCAGATTCATAAATCATATAAATAACATCATTTTTTTTAGAATAATTTGTAACAAACCAATCTATTACTCTTAAAGATATTTTATTATATTTAATATAATCTAAAAAATTATTTAAATTTTCATCAACATAAAAAGATTTTAATTTATTCAATAATAAACTATTGTGATAACTCATTTATATATTATTTTATAATTACTCTTTAATATAAATATTTATTTATATTTTAACGCAGTTATTTTTTAAAAGTAGTATCTAAATTTAAATCATTCGATTTAAATTTAGGTGCTTTATTTTTAATTAATTTTGAACTAGATTTACTTGAACTATTCATCATATAAAATAAACCACCACAAATAATAACGATTATAACGATTATAATAATTACAGTATAATTACCACTTTTTTCTCCATCTGGATCTCCATCTGGATCTTCATCTGGATCTTTATCTGGATCTTTACCTTTTATAGGATTAGATTTAGTATTACTGGTATTTTTAATACATTTTTCTGAAAAATTAGGTTCACATCTAGATTTAATTGTTCCATTATTGCTACCAGAATTCCATTTACAAGCAAATGAATTATTTTCTGCTATTTCCATAAATGAATTTCCACAATTATCAGTTTCATCGATATCAAAACAATGATCTATTTCTGATAATGAATTACAATTAACATTTGATGCATTTGTAAAAAGTTCAAGATTATTTCTTTTCATATATATATATATATATATAATATATATAATTTACTTATTATTTATTTAACCAATAAATACCTTGTAAATAACTATCAGACAAGTCATCTTTTTTCTTAGAAGAATTATATAATTGTATAAAGTTTTCTTTTTCTTCTTTTATCATTATTTCACAATATTTTACAGCTAAGTATTTATTACGTTTATATGTTTCTTTATATTTACACTCTATTGGAGGACCATTATAAACTTTTAATTTATTGCGAGCATTTATCATTTCTAAATTATTTATATTAGAGTTTTCATTAGAAACACCATTTATTAAAAAATAAGTATAAACCATCATTTGAATTGATTTCATTGTTGGATTTTTTAATGATGGTTGATTCTCAACTATAACTTCTCTACAATTTAAAAAATCAGGATATTCATTTAATTTTTCAATCATTTTTTTACCTACATTTAATATTGAATTGTTTGTTTTAATTTTTTTTAATTTTTTTTTATCAGGTGGTTTATATTGTTTTAATTTAGAATGATTTGTACATAATTTTATATCATTATCTAACCAAGTTGTAGTATATGTTGCTGATTTATCGCATGAATTACCTTTAGTATTTTTATGTTCACATAAACAATCACAAGAAATATTTATAATACCCCAATCTTGTATTTTTTTATTTTCAGTTAGTTGACAAAAAGCTAAATTCTTTATGCCAATATCAAAAGATAATATGCTCATAATACTATATTAAATATTATTCTTAAATAAAAAATTAAAAATTAAATCCAGATGGAATATTATTGTTGGATGCTAATGGTGGATTCATACTTGCTTGTTTTTGTTCATATGCTTGTGTTGGATTAAGAGGTGGTTCATTAACTTGAGATACTAAACTAGTAATTTGAGTTTCTTGTGTATTTTCTTTTCTAGGCATTGATTCATCTGGAACATTTTTCATAATACTTGAAACACTACTAAATACATATGCTAATTTTATAATATAAATAACTAACGGGGCAAATAATACAGTCCATGCTAAATTTTCATGATTATAGGAACAAAGGCCATATAAAAGAACACCTAAAATAACAATAAATGATATTTCATACCACATGTGCATAGTTAAAATATTATTAACTTTCACACTTTTAAATTTTTGGGAAATATTATAATTATTATATAGTGTAACACCTGCTATAATAGCAAATACAATATAAACAACTAATGGTGAACATTTATCTGTTTTTAAAAGTGAATTTACGCTACTACCAATTTCTTTATCCATTTATATTATGGTATATATATTAATTTTCATTTTTTTATTTAATAAAAATACCTTTTTTTACCACCATCATATGCTAAACGTAATCCAGATTTTTAGCAGATTTTCTACGATTACCTTTTTTTAGTTCCACCACCTGTAACACGAGCTTCTAATGGTCCAACTTTTAATGCTCTTTTACTTTTTTTCCCTTTTTTACTTTTTTTTCCTTTTTTACTTTTAGAACCAAGTCTAACACCTGTTCTCCCTAACATATGATCAGCTCCAATATCAATTCCACTTAAATTAGCAGAAGCATCGGCATTTAAAATTTTTTTATTGCCTATACTACCTTTTAATCCTTTTCTACCTAATGATGCTTTTGCTTTTAAAAGTTTTTTATGTCCAATATGTCCTTTTAGACCTTTTTTATCTAAAGATGCAGAAGCTAAATTTAAAGCATTTGCATTTATACCATCAACCCCAACATTTGCTTGAATATTATGTTTTTTGGTACCTACTCTAACGCCACTATTTTTACCAACTTTAGCTTCAGCAATTCCCAAATCTAAAGATGCACCTCCTTTTTTCATAGTTTTTTTAGCACCAAATTTACCTTTTTCTGTTTTGTATCCAGCTTTAACTAGACGTTTATCTTTTTTAGCAGTTCTATGTTTTTTAGCAGAAACAATTCTACCATGTTTATTTTTCATTAAATCTTTTTTTCTTAATCTACCAGTTGTCATTACGGCATTTCCATGAAATACTGCTGCTCTAGAACCAACTCTTTGAATTTTCATATTATAATATTATATATATTTTTATTTTAACATAATCGTTAAATAATTTGACTTTTAAATTATTTTTTTATTAAAATATAATATGTGTTTCGGTAAATATAAAAAGAAAAATACTCGTCAAAAATATAAAAAAAATAAAATAATACCACTTAAAGAAAATAATAATAAAAAAACAAATATTGAAAGAAAGAATCACCATGAAAATATTAAACGAGAACATTCTATTGTTATTAAACAAAAAGAAGAATTTCACGACAAATTTATAAAAGAAATAATACCATGTGGACATTGTAATAAAAAATTCAATTTAGGTTCTAATGAATTACAAATAAATTGTGGTGGGTGTGATAACTTTTTCCATTGTCATATTGGTGGTAAATGTAAAGGTAAAAATTGTTCAATAGAAATGCCAGATGGAACTATAGAACATTTAAGTTATTGTCTAAATTGTTGTAATCCTTATACAATAAATAATGGTTATTGTTTATGTAATAATTGTTATGTAAAATAAATTTATTCATTAATAAAATAATTAATACCACTGTAATTAACAATAATATATTTTAAATTATCATATATATTTTTTAATTCTTTACATAATATCATATATTTTTTATGATTTAAACAATTATATACTAAAATAATATTATTAATATATTTTTTTAATATAGAAACATTTTCTAAAATATTATTATCAATTTTATTATTTTTATATATTTCAATTATTAAACTTTCGTCATTAAATAAAAAAAGTTTGAAAATATTTAATATCTTAATTTGTTTATCATGTATATTTTTATCTAAAAATAATTCTCTTTCAATTTTACTTATTTTATTTATAAATTCTACTGCATTTTTTTCTTTTCTTAATACCCATAATAGTTTATTAAATTTGTCATCATTTAATTTTACATTATTATCAATAATATTCCTATTTTTATTTATCATATTTTTGTATAATTTATTAAAATCATATTTATTAGTTAAATGTTTTAATATATCATAATTAGTATTAATACTTTTACTTGATCCAATAATTTCAGGTAATTCTCCTCTCATAATTTCTTTATAATCTATATTATAAAATACTATATTACCTTTTATATCATGACCACGTCTTCCTGCTCTTCCACTCATTTGTAAATAATCATCTTTTGTGAATTTACTATTATTCATACCAATAATACATGAAGTTAATACAGGACAATCTATACCTAAACATAATGTTCTATCTGATATTACAATACCAATTTCTTTACTTGATAATAACTTTTGAACAATCCAATTATATTCATTTGGCATTCCATCAATATATATACCAATTCCTCTTTTTAATAACTGCATTAAAGGATGAGTATATTCTAATTTAATTCCAAGAGTTTTTCTAATATTTTTTCTAATTTCTCTAATTTTATTATCACTCATAGGTTCTTTGTGAGTAAAACAATAATCTGGATGTTTTTTAAATATATTTTGTGAACAAAAATCTGGATTTAATATAAAATTATTATATTCTTTTTTAAGATTAATATATGGTTGTTTTTTATCAGAATATATACCATATTTTTTTTTAAGTTTATCTAATAATAATTCATAATATTCTTGAATTTGTAATGAATAGTTGAATTTTTCTGTTTGATTAAATTGTTCTACTTTATTTTCAATATCTGATATTGGATCTTTACTTGATTTATTAATTTTAATTTTAGATTTAAATAATTCTAATTTATCTAAATAATTTTTATATAAATCATTTTTTTTATTTAATATATCATAATGATATGGATAATTATAATTTTCTGCTTCTATTAATTTAGTATGTATATTATTAAATAGTTGTATACAATTATTTAATTCAGTATTAAATAATAACATTGGAAACATCTTATTTTTTTTAGAATCTAATAAAAAATCAATAATATCATCATTATTTTGTTTTATATTAAAATCCATTGAAAAATTATCCAAAATATTACAAATATTTTTTGAATAATCATTATTTAATAATTGTAAGTTTTCTTTTAAAAATATTTCATAATCTTTTGATTGATCTAATGTTAAAATATCATTATTATGTATATTAGAAAAATATTTATCAGGTGATAAATTATTAATTTTATCATATAAATCATCATCATCATCACATAAATCTTCAAATTCTTCTTCTATTTTTTCCCATAAAACAGCTAAATCTTTTGGAGAAAATGGTAAATTATATTCTATCAATTTATTATTATTTATATCTTCTATATTTATTGATGCTAATGGATGTAATTCTACTAATTTATTATTTTTCCATAACCATCTTTGTTGATTTATAAATCTTTTATTATATTCTATTAATTTTATTTCTTTATTTGGATTTATACTTTTGAATATATTATGTAATTTTTCAATATTTTTAATAGTTGCAGATAAAGCAATAAAAGGACAATCGATTAATTTTATTAAATTTTCATATATATTTCCATCATCTATTTTATTTAATCCATGTATTTCATCAAATACTGCATAATCAAATTTAATATTTATTTTATATAACATTTTTTCAAATATTTCAGGTGTTCCTAAAAATACATTTATTTTATCTGTAAATGAATTATATTCTAAATTATTGCATAAATAATGAACTTTATAACCCATTTTAGTAAAATGAGCACCAACTTGATATACAACAGGATCAGCCGGGCATATATATGCTATAACATTATGAATAACTGCTGCTCCCATTCCAATAAAAGATTTACCAGATGATGTTGGTGCTCTTACTAAAACTGAAATTTTTTTTTTCATGTTTTTAAATGTCTCTAATTGCCAATTTTCTAATTTATTTTCTTTTTTTTCCCAGATATTTAATGGTGGCAATAAATGCCCCATTGATTTTAATATATATAATTTTAAATCATATTCATTTAATTTTTTAGATATTTTATCAATTATTATTTTATTATTTACATCAGTAATTTCAACATTTATTAATTGAAAATATAAACCCATTATATTTTCCATATTATTTTTCCTTATTTTTTTATCATTCCATAACCTATCTAGTAATTTAAATTTATAATTTAAAATACCTTTATCGCTTTTAATATTTTTTAAATTATTAAAGATGTCTTTAATAATTAAATTATTTAAATAAAAATTTATTTTTTTTTCATCTTCTCTTTCTTCTTTTAATATTTTATTTTTATTTTGTTCTATTCGAATTAAATCTGCTTTTTTTATTACTTTTTTATTTTTTTGTTTTTTATGAATTGTATTTTCAATTTTTGTATTATTATTTTTAATTGAATCCTCAATTATATGTTTAAAATTTGAGTTTAGATCTTCACCTAAATCTCTAATAAATACATTGAAATTATCATTATCAATTGTTTGCCAAACTAAGTTTGCCATATTTATTTTTTTAATGTATATATACTATTAGTTATGTTTTTAAGTAAATTTATCTAGATCTACAACCATTATCATATAACTTAATAGCACCTTGATCTTTTATATTAGATCCTAAATTATTATTATTACCCATTGCTGCCTGACATGCACCTACTCTTATTTCATTTCCATTCCAATCACCACCTGGATTTACTGTACATCTAGAAACAGGATCCCCTTGTTTAACACATAATTCATAAGAATCATATGATGTTCTACCTAATCCGGGATCAGGCCAAATAGATTGTTTTTCTCTTGGATAAGTTTTAGAACATTCATTTATTGCCCAATTTAACATTTCATTTTGTTCGTTACTGCCTTTGGCTAAACTAGCATATGGTGTATCATTTATTTTCATATCTGAACATTTTTTGCATGTTCTATATTGATTTGTTTTATTTGGTGAAACATCATTGTGTCCACAAAATAATGCTTCTTTTGGTACAAGTGTCCTTTCATTAGATTTTTTATTAAGTCCAATTGAGTCACCCCACCCAAAAAATTCAAAATCTTCTGGATTTCCATCAACATATTCTTTATATATTTCTTTATTATTATCTATATAATCTAATCGACCCTCTACAATTTCACCATTATTATCTTCTACACTATCAATTGTTTCTTGTGGTATAGCAATAACAGATGTTTCCGAAGCTATAATTGGTTCAGTATCATTCCAAAAAACACTATTATATGTATTAAATTTTTTACTAGGTCTAATTATAATATCATCATTTGAATCGGGATCATTTAAATAATTTTCTGTTTTTCCTGTAGTAGGTTTAATACCTAGTTCGTATGCTTCAAAATCATATGTTACATTTTTCCCATATATAGCCATATTTTCTATATTTGTATCAGGTCCTATATCACCTGATTTACAACAACCCCATCCACCCGTGGTATCCCACCATCGACCATCTCTATTACCTTCATTATCATATACTGCACATGTACCACCTTCTGGTACACATCTAACTTCTGGTTTACCAAGCATTAATTCACAATTATCACCAGAATATCCTGAAGCTGTATCACATATACATTCACCTGTATTATTATCACAATATCCTCTTTGTATTGTTCCACCTATTCCAACTCCATTTTGTCCACAATCTTTATTTTTACACTTATTTGGCATTTGACAAATTGGGACTAATCCATTTGAATCTGGATCAGATCCCATACATTGATTAAGTGTATCATTGGTTGATGCCAATCTACATGGAATAACATAATTATTTTCCATTGTATCCCATTCTGTTATTGTTTCATTATCAATACTGATTCTATTTTTTCCATAAACACTTACTTGGGTAGATCCAATTGAAAATTTTTCTCCAAAATTTTCACATTTATCAGCAGTAATTTCCGAACAACTCTCTGTTACTTCTAATCCAACTTCACATTCAATTGGTTCACATATTTGTTTACTTATATCTATATCATTTATATCATCTTTATTGCATATATTTTCATTATTATTCATTGTTTTTTTAATTAATTCTTCTTGATTCAAATTCATATTTTCATATTCTCTATCATCAATATTACAATTTACTAAATAATTGTTAACATTAATTCCAGAAAATTTAATAATTTCATTATTTTGATCTACAACTTGTCCACATTCTTGTTCTGGATCATCATTAATACAACTTGTATAATTATTATTATCATTATTATCAACTAATAATTTAAAATATTTTTGACATTTAGGTAAATTGCATTTATTATATAATATATCTGTTCCGTTATTAGATTCAGTACATGATTGTTCATCTTCATTCCATCTACATCTTTGTGAATTTATATTAATATTATTCTCATTCATTATATTTTCATAATAGTAACTATTATTACAATTTTCTTTATTTGATATTGGTAAACAACTATCAACCCATTCAGTTGCGTTATTTAAAACACAATCATTTATATGTGATTCGCATCCTGTATTTATACATTCTTGATATGAACTATACTTACCATTTTTATCTGGATAACATTCAGCTTTACCATTTGTAGAAAAATCTGTTCTTATTCTTCCACAACTCCAATTACATTCTTCAGCTAATTCAATTATTTCATCATCGGTTAACCAATTTGTTCCACTGCTATTTGTTCCACTGCTATTTGTTCCACTACTATTTATTTCATTATTTTCTAAATATTCATATTTATCTTTATTACAATCAATTAAAATATCAATGATTATGATTACAAATATAGATAAAATAAAAATGCAAATTAATGTTTTCTTATCATACATTAATATATATATATATATTAATATATAATATTTAAAAATATTCTATGTTTAATTTATATATAAATTATAAAATATAAATTAATATGAAATTAGAAGATATTAATAGTTTATCAAATGAAAATTTAATCAAAATAATAAAAAAATATAATATAAAACATAATGGATCTTTATCCAGAGACAATGCAATAAAATTAGTTAAACAATTTTTTATAGAAAAAATGAAAAAAAAAGAAAATAATTCAGATATTAAAAGTGTTAATATTAATAGAACAAATCGACAAAGAAGAATGTCATCTGCTAATAGTACAGTAACTAAACGTGATAATATTCCAACATCAGATGTTAAACATATTAGAGATAGAAGAATGTCTCAACCCACAACAAATGATGAAAAAAAACAAGCACAAATAGATCATGAATTAAAACAAAATCAATATCAAGGTCAAAAAGAAATAATTGATGAACTTAATAAAAAAATGCCAATTTATGATAAACATGGTATATATCCTGCTCAAAAGAGATTAGTTGCTATTGGAGATGTTCATGGAGATTTAAAAGTTACATTAATAAGTTTAAAATTAGCAGGAGTTATTGATAAAGATATACATCCATATAATTTTGATATTAATAAAATTGAATGGATTGGAGGATCAACATGGATTGTTCAAACAGGTGATCAAATTGATAGATGTAGACCAGATAATTGGGATAAAGATTGTATTGAAAATTTAGATGACGTAGTTGAAGATGAAGGTAATAATATGTTGATTATTAAATTATTTAAAATATTAGATGATAAAGCAAAAAAATATGGTGGTCGTGTTATTACTTTATTGGGAAATCATGAATTAATGAATGTTGATAGAGATTTTAGATATGTTTCTCCTCAAGAATTTCTAGAATTTGTTCCTGTTAAAGATAGAATATCACAAAAAACTAAAGATGGTTTACCATTGGGTTATTATCATAGAGCAAAGGCATTTGAAAGAGGTGGATCTTTAGCTACATATTATGCTACTCATAAAAAAAGCATAGTTATAGTTGGTAGTTGGTTATTTGTTCATGGAGGATTTAGTCATTCTTTATCTCAAAAATTAACAATTCAAGAAATAAATGTATTAGTTCAAAAATGGTTATTAAATAAAACTAATGAAAATGAAGAAGAATTATTTGATGAAATTTTTAGACAAGATGACGATTTATCTCCATTTTGGTGTAGATTATTTGCGGAAGAAGATGAAGAAGGAGAAAATACAGAACAAGGATTTAATCATTTATTAAATATATTAAATAAAAGAAATAAAAAATTAATGCCAATTAAAGGTATGGTTATTGCTCATACACCACAATATATGCATGATAGATATTTAAATTCCTTATATAATAACAGATTGTGGAGAATAGATGTTGGAATGTCTAGAGCATTTGGTAAACATGATATGTGTGGAGATAATAAATATAGACAAATTCAAGTATTAATTATTAATAATGATAATAGTTTTGAAGTTAAAAAACAACCATTTAATGGAAGACAACCTGTTCCTGGTATGGGTGAATCCGTAGATCTAAATTTAAGTGGATTTTTAAGTTAAAAATATATATTTTAAATATATAATTTTATAATGAATATTGAATTATTAAATCAAAGAAAATTATTATTAATGTTATTTGATTTACTATGCAATAATTTAGATAATTATATTAAAAACGAAAATTTAATATTCAAATCAAATAATAATGATTATAATTTAATATTAAAAGATTTGGAAACTATTTATGATAATTTTGAAAAAAAATTAACAAAAAAAATTTTTTATATAAGTAAATTATAATATGAAAAATTTATCAATATTATTAAAAAAAAAAAGTAAACTATTTCAATGTATATTTATAACATTATTATTTCAACTATTTATAACATATTCTACTATAACAATAAATGATAAAATTAATATTATAGATAATAATAATACAATATTATTTATATTATTAATAGTTGGATTAATTATCATTACCATAATTATACAATATACAGAATCATTTATATTAAAACAAATATTATTTGGAATTTTTAGTATTATTGTTGGTTTATTATTATCATATACTTTTGATAGTATTGAAAATAAAGACATAATAAAAAAATCAATAATATCCACATTAATTAACTTTATAATAATATTTATTTTTGGTTTAATTATAGGACTATATGGAATAGATATATCATGGATGGGAATAATATTACTTATATTATTATTAATTATAATTACTGTATCTATATTTAATATATTTGATAATAGTGAAGATAAAGATAAATGGAATAAATATATATCAATATTTATAATTATTTTATTTTCAGTATATATTATATATGATACAAATAATATATTATTAAAATATAATGATAATAAATGTGTTGATGCAGCATTAGACTATTATTTAGATATTTGGAATATATTTACATCATATTTAAATTTAAATAGATAATTAATCAATTTTATCTAATATTTTATCTAATATTTTATCATCTATTTTATCATCTTTTTTATCTTCTATTTGTTTTATTTCATTTGGATTTATTATTATAAAATAAGAAAAAATAAAACTACAATAATAGTAACTAGATGTAAGTGTCCAACATAAAAATGAATATGCTACATAAAATCCATGTAAATGAAGTATTATTTTATAAATTTGCCATAATTGATATAAATTATAAAACATTATTATTAATATTATTATTATATTTTACATATAATGACTAACAATATCTTTTTCATTACATAATTTTTCAGGATTATTTTTTTCAATTATTTTTTTAAAGTCACTTAATTTATCCAAAATATTTTCACATTTTCTATTAAAGAATAATAGTTCTTGTAACATAGCAGTTGTATATTTATCATGCTTAATACTATTATAAAATTTATTAAAATTATTTTTTTGTTTAGGTAAAAATCTATTATACATATTTTCTGTTTGATATTTATCAGCATAACCTAATTCTAATTTAAAATCAACTCTACTTGATCTAACAACTGCATTATCTAATGTTTCTGGATTATTAGCAGTAATAAATAATAAAGCACCTTCTATACAAGTAAATCCATCCATACAATTTAATAGTCCTTGTAAAGTTATTCCATTTTTATTTGAATCTCCTTTTTTTCTATCATTAAATATACAATCAATATCTTCAATTACAATAACTTTTCTATTATCTTCTTTACCTCTTTCAGAACATTCTGAATTTACATTACTAAAAGCATCAACTAGATGTGAATCATCCATATCAGTTGATAATGGTAGCATATATACATCACAATTAAAATGAGATGCTATTGTATTAATCGTTGATGTTTTACCTGATCCTGGAACACCATATAAAAATGTGATATTTTTATACGGCATTCCAAATGATAAATAATCATTTCTTTCATTTTCTGAAAAAAAATCTGTAATATTATTTATTATTTTATCTAGTTGACCTTCTTTTAAATATAATGTTTCAATTGGTCTTTTAGGTATTTTTGAAAATAAATACCAATAATCTTTAAAATAATATACTCTTACTGTTTCATTTGATTTTTCTTTATATTTTTTTAATCTATTTCTAACTAAATCTCTAGAGTTATCTACAAACTTTGTTAAAACATCTTTATTTTCATGAATTAATTCTAATTTCCAAAAAATAATTTGTCCCTTTGGTCCAGCACAACAATCATTTACTAATACTAATTTTTGTATATTATCTTTATTGTCTTTTATATGATAATGTTTGCATCTAATTGTTTCATTCTCAAATTCAATTTCTATATCTATTTCACCTGGTATCAATACTTTTTCTTTATCATCTATATATATATTTCTATATGAATATGATCTTAAATTTATTTCTTCTAAATATACAAAATTATTTATTTTATCTTTACCTAATTTATATATATTTTCGAGAACATGTCGATAATATGAATTATTAGATATAAATTCAAGTTTCATTTTATAATATTATTCTAATTAATTTTAAATATTAACATATTGTGGCAATACATGTATCAATGATCTAGGTGTTTCATTCCCCCAAATAATATTATTATCATCTTTATATTTTGGAAATTTATTGAGAGCACATCTAGCATATAGTATTCTTTTATTATGATTAATAATTATTGGTGAAATATCATTTTCTCTAAATTCATTCATTGACATAGCTTCACTTCCAACAATTGGATTTTCATTCCCAATCCACCCAATAATTCTACCATCTACTTTTTTTATATGTACTTTTTCTTTATGTTTCTTATTGTTATTCAGTTTAAAGTTTCTAGACCTTTTACCCATGTTTAATTATATTTTGATATTAAATATCATATTAATTTCAAATTATTTAAGTTATTTGATATATAACAAAATATTAAAAAAAATAAAAAAAATATTTTACATATTTAGTTTTTTTTTACACATTTATTTTACACATTTATTTTACACATTTATTTTTTTAATTTAGCGACGGGAATCTTGTCTAGTTAGAGTAGAACTTTGACGACTGAGAGAATTACCATCATCTTCATCATCACTCTCAGTTACACGAAGTTCTGATACAGTCTTTTGAATTTCTTCATCATCAACACCATCTTCTTCTTCATTAATGTTAACTTTCATTTCTTCAAATTCTTCTGATTGTAGAAATTCAATACAATCAGCAAGGCTAGTTTCCTTGATATATCCAGATTGTTCTGCCATTTGATCCATTACTACCCGAGCAGAAGTATCAAAGCAAGTGGGTCGTGTATGACTATGAATATATCCAACTGATGCTGATTCACCAATATGAAATGAAGTTACCATTGATTCTTCAAATAGATGATTAATAGCAGCAATACCTTCCTGTTGACACTTATCAAATACAGTTGAATCATCGAAATCTGAACTTAGAAGTTTGGTATTAACAACTGTTCCATCTTTTAGTGTAATAGTAGAATCTTGCTTTAGATGCCAACGAAGAGATCCAACCATATCATCTGGTCCATCACGAAGTGCTAGACATGCTAGACGACCCACACGATCCATTTCTCTTAGTAGATCAATATCTTCTTCAGTGCATGTAATAATATTGTATCGACGAATAGAAACTGGTGTAGTCACAACATGACAAAGACTTGAAGCACACTTTTCAGGTTTATCTCCAATGGGGTTACCAATTTCTTCACGGAAAGGATTGATCTTGTTTGGAGTTGGTCCATCTCGAAATCCAGCAGGCATGAATGCCATAACAGCATGAGATCCTTCTGTCGTAGTAATCAGAGTTCCACCACAATCTGGAGTCTTAACTTTGACAAGATCCCATCCATCTTGGACATGTCCTTGAAATACTGGCATACCAGCAAAATCATGACCAAAAGGTAGAACACCTTTCGGAACTTGATTAACATCGAAAATCATTGTATCATTTTCACCCTTTTGCCAAAGATCAACACAATAAGCTTGAGTTTTGTTTGTGTAAAACTTTTGAGTTTGTGTGATGAAGTTTGTTTTTTGAGTTGACATTCCACCTCCCATTATTAAACTGTTCTTTTTGAAGTTTAAGAGTTTAAGAGTTTAAGAGTTTATTAGTATTCGAAATAGTTGTAATTAGTTTTGTTTAGTTGATAAAGTTTATTAACTTTTTTCAAATTAATTAGCGAGACTTCTTTTTAATTGTTTTTTTAGATTGTTTTTCATATGAAGGATTATAGTTTAATATTTCTTTTAACTCAGATAAAGCCATAATTGGTGTAATTCTATTATTAGATAATGGTTCTGTCATTTTATATAATAATTCAGTATATGGATACATACTATTATCACAAAAAATATCTTGAATTTTATCTATCATTTGATTTTTTTGTAAATCTTTATTAAATTGTATTATTTTTTCTAATATTAATTGAGATATTGTAATACCTAAACTATATATATCTAATCTTTGAGAAATTATTTTATCATTTAATTTACCATCAATGGATAAATCTAGTATATCTTGTGTAGATTCATCGAAATTTCTATAAAATAAAATATCATGTATATCTTTTACATAATTATAATTATCTCTATAATTTATTTTTTCCATATATAATTGAATAGTATTTGGAAAAGCATAAATTAATTCAAATGGATAATATATATATATTCTATCAGTTGAAAATTCATCTAATGCCCTACTTTTAATTTTTCCAATATCTGAAAATGTAGTTGATATTCCAAAATCTATAAATTTAAATTTTCCATCATGATATACAATATTATCTGGTTTTATATCAAATTGTAATATATTATTTAGATACATAATAGATAATCCATAAAATAAAGAATAACATTCTTTCATAAATATATTCATAGTTTTTTTAATAGTTTCTGGATTATTAAAGACATCTTTAGTAAATAATTCATTTACTCTTGTTTCCATACTAACACCACCATATTGACCATATAACATATCTTTATTGGATAAATTACTATATCCATTATCTTTCAAGCATTTATCAATATCTGGTTCATATTTTTTAATATCTTCATAATTTTCAGACATACATAATTTAGACATAGTTATTGCAAATATATCTGAATTTTTTAATTTATCAATAATTTCATTAAACTTAATTTCTTCTTCTAAATTTTCAGGTTTTCTTAAAAATAATTTAGATATTAAATCTTTACTTATTTCTACTTTTTTATTTTTACATGGTAAATTGGGTCTAAATACACAAGAACTAGAACCCGTACCAATTAATTTGCCACCAGTTTTATTATTCATATATTATATATATATATAATATATATATGGATAATTCAAAAATATCCTATGCTACTCAAAAAATGGAAATAGATAATGCAAAATCTGGATTTATTATAGTTATTGTAATTATTATAGTTATAATAGCACTAACTATTTATTTTTATGGAAGAAATAGTGGTTGGTGGGAAAATGAATCAGAAAAAGAATTTGGAATAAATTTAGAAGAACCCGAAAGAGAATTTTGTGGTAAAATATTAATGGAATGTGGTATTGATGAAAATAATTCAAGATATAGATTTCATAGTGGTAGATTTAATATAGAAGATGATTTTCAATGGAAAAGTCCAGAAATAAATGGAACAAATAAAACAACTATATTATGTAATCCTGATACATTTGAATGTAGTCCAAATATTCATGGATGTGCGCCAGCTTTAAATTGTAATAATAAATCATGTGGTTTGGAAAGAACATCAATAATAAATAATATTTATGAAAATGCTCAAGGGGATTATTCTAATTTAAATACTGATGGTAGATTTGATGGAAAACCAAACTACAATTCACAATGGAATACAATGGCAGAAGAACAATATATTGGTTTTAATTGTATAGATAAAGATGAATCTACAAATATAAATACAGATTGGTTTAATAGATGTTTATTATTATTAGATGAAAAAAATTATGATAGATATGATGATCATGTTAAAGATAAAGAAGACGGAGAAGAAGATACAGAAAAATTTAAAAATATTAAATCATGTGAAAAATATCTTAATTTAAGTTACGAAGATACTAATAATTCTAATTTTAATCTTAAAAAAAACATAATACTAAGAAAATTAGATGAATATAAAAAATATGGAATAGATGAAGGTTATACACAAAATATTAAACAATTTAAGCCTAGAAGTATTAATGATATTTTAATAAATAAACAACAAGATATAATAAATAGTTTTTATTTAAATGAAGATATAGAATTAACTGAAAAAGAAAAAAAATCATTAAAAAACGTATTAAAAAAAAATAAAAAATCATCTAATAATAGACCATTAAAGAAAAATACATCAACTTCACAAATTAAAAGATTACAAAAAGCAACAATAGATGAAGATATGCCCATGGATAATATATGGGGTCAAGGAGGTGATACAGTATTAGAAACATTTGTAAATGATAATGACGAAGAAGAAGATGATGAAATTATAGAACAAGAAGAAGACGATATAAATGATACTTATGAAGAACAATCATTAAATAAAAATGATTGTACAATAGAAGGACCTGGTTGTGATTTACCAAAATGTGGATGGAAATATTCTTTTGTAGCACCAAAAGAGGTAAGTATACACGAATGCACTAAAAAATTATATTGGACACAAGCAGGACCATATGGAACTATACCATTATTAGATGATGCTGGAATACCAATTAGCGATGATACATTAACTATTAGAAGTATTGGATCAGATGAATTTACTGGTGCTCCATTAGAATTAAATCAAAATAATCGTGTTTCAAATCTTAATATTGGAAATTTAGATTCGTATTCAGTAATGGCTCAAGATTCAAGAGCATATAATAAAATCCCAGCACAATTTGCTACATGTGAATATATTAATAATTATAAATATAATGATATAACAAAAAAATGGCAATTTCAAGATGATAGTGGTAATAATGTAAATATACACCCTGGTGGTGATTTTAATCCAGTAGATGGCGCTGGAAAACCAATAACAGATATTAAAGATTTATGTAATGCTAGTGCTAGTTTAAGGATAAATAAAATAATTGATACAGATACATATAATAATTCTGAAAAATTAACAAATGGTGGAAGAGGATTTGCTTCTGATATAAATGGAATTGATGAACAAATATATTCAACTGGATCAACAGTAGTTGCAGGATGTAAATGGTATGAAGGAACAGCTGAAATTCCAAGTCAATGTATTCAAGAAGGAATGGAAAGTTTAATTGAAGAAGATGATACAAAACCATTATATGAAAACTGGTGTGTATTAGATCCTGATTCTCAATTAATTGATTTACCAGTATATGAATATCCAGAAAGAAATAATCCAAATCCAAATTGGGGTATAAATAATTTAAATCAAGAAGAATTAGATGAACAGTTCGGTGGAATTGATCCATGGATTAGTCCACCATTAAGAAAAAGAGATTTTGGATCATGTATAGGTGGTGCTGGATTAGGTATAGCAACAGATACTCCCCCAAAAAGAGGTCCATTTTGTAATCCAGGAATTACAGGATCTGTAACAAATGATGATGGAACTACTAACTGTCCAGGTGTAGATGATACAAATATTACTGGTGTAGGTAAATGGATAAAACCAAATGATGATGATGGAACTACAACAATTGAAGATTCATTACAGGGTGAATTTGATTGGGTTCCAATTGTTCCTGTTGAATTAACTTGTACAAATCCATGGAAGAGAGGAAATTATTCAGATAATTCAAGTATGTGTTCTACTTTTTTTTCTTCTGCTATAGATTCGGGAAATTCAAATCCAGCACAAGGTAATTGGTGGAGAAGTAGTGATAATCCAGATGTTGGAGATAGTATACCTAATTCATCTACTGGATTAGGTTCTTACCATTGTCCCGATCCAAGATTTCCACATCCAGTAATTATAAAAGATGGAGATTGTGATTGGTGTAAAGCAACAGATTCAAATGGAAAATCTGATTGTGTTTCATGTTGTAATAAATATGATAGTATTGGTTGGATTAAAAATGCTCAAAATTTAGAAGTAATAAATGAAATTGATGCAAGAGATGAAGGGATTAGAAGAAATAGAGCAGTTGTTGGGTCAGAACCAGTTTCAATTCCACAAAGAGGAAAAGATAATAATAATAACTGGAAAGGTTGGGAGTTTAATCAAACAGATAATGCTAAACAAGGATGGGAATTAGGATATAGTAATATTGATGGTAATAGCACTACAGGTAGTTCTTTTACAAGACCACCATATTCACCTTTTTTAGCACCATATGGTGATCCGGGTACATCTTGTGCTAAAATACAATCACCAGGAGGAGAAAATAGAGAAACATATGGTAGAGATACCGGACCTCTATGTCAATGGAGTGAACTAGGTCAAGCTGATACTACAGAAAAAAGATTTGAAAATTGGCAAGATGTTAAAAGGGATGATATAATAACATCAAATTCTGGATTATTTCAAAGAGCTAGTACATCTGATAGTACTGATTATAGCCAAAGTGATTCAGATATAACTGTTAGAGAATTTAAATATCCAAATAAAGAATTTATTGAAAGTTATACAAAACAAGATGATTCATAATATAAATAATTTGAAATATAAAATATTATATTATATTAATTAATTAATACTTTATGAATAATTACACATATTGTAGTTTTTTTAAAAAGAATGGAATTGTTGTATATAATAATTTAAATGTTCAAACAGGTTTACCATGTGAACCATTAACAAATTGTTCAGATGGTGAATTAATAGATAATAGTGAAATATTTGTTAATAAAAATACTGGTGATATTTATCATAAATGTTTTAATATATGTGATACATCTAGTCCAATTAATGTATCTGGAACAAAAAATGAAAATATAAGATATTTACAATGGAAAGAAACTAGGAAAAAAGATTGGGATTGGTTTATAACAGATGTTAATATAAATGATTTAATTGAAATATCGTTAATTGATACTCTATCCCCTAAGAGTATTGTTGAGAATAAAGAATTATCTGAAAAATTACAAATAATTCAATTTAAAACAGAAGTAATGACAAATACTTATATACTTAGTAAAAAATATCATATTAATAATCTAGACAGTAAAGAATTAACTGAAATAATTAAAACAACATTAGATGAATATATGTTATCTTTATAAAATTTGATATAAATTATATTTAATATAGTAAATAAGAATGTCTAGTACTACAGAATATTATAAGGATAATATTATAATAGGTAAATCTATTTTAGATACAAAAGATAAAAGTATAACTATATATAAAGAAGATATTACAAATAATACTATATTTAAGAGTATTGTTAAAATAAATGCAGAAAAAAATAGAGAAAAGTAAATATAATAAAGATGACTTAATTAATTTTTTAGTATTAGATGGTTCTAAATTACAAAAAATAATAGAAAATAATAAATTAGAAATTAAAAATAATAAAAAAAAGATAAAAGAACAAAGTATAATTATAGATAAATTAATTAAAGATAGCAATTATTTATATAATGAATTATTAAAAGTGAAATTAAATATTCCATTCTAATTTATTACCATTTATATTATCATTTTTAGGATATTCTTCATTCATTGTATTAAATCTTAATTTATTATATTTTTTGATCATATTATTATGTTTTATACAAAGATTATTACTAATAGATATATGTGAACATTGACCACCACATGAATTATTCCATAATCTAGCTATACATTTATTTTTTTTATTTTTTGTCATTTTTCTACTAACATATTTATTAACATTTGTATCTCTAATTATAAAATTAGGATGTTCAGAATATATATTAACTCTATTTATAATAAATTTTTTATATGTAATATAATTCATATTTAATTCTAATGTATCATATTTATTTAATAATTCTTTAATAATATCACATTTTATTGATTTTTTAAATGAGTCTTCAATTAATTTATTCATATAATATTATCAATTATTTCGTTTAATATATTTTTAATAATAATTAAATCAATATCAATATTATCTATATAATTCGATACATCTTCATATAATATTTTTAAAATAAATTCATTATATAAATCAAATTTTTTTATAATATATTCTTTTAAAAAATTACGTTCAATTTTTATATCTTTATTTATAATATTATCTGGATTAGATAATAAATAATAAAAATTTTTATCTTCAATTTTTTTAATTAAATTACTCATATTATATTTATGATAGGAATATATTTTCCTTTTATATACTTAATTTTATATATAATTAAATCAATAATATTATTATTAGATTTTGTATCCAAATTACTCATATAATAATTAGCAATTATATATTTTTTATTATTATTTATGTCATATCTAATAAAATGAAAATTTTCTATTTTTGAATTTAACCACATATTTATTTTTTCTATTACATCATTATCTTTATCAAAATATATGAAATATCTATTATTTTTTTCAATTATTTTATTATATTTAATACTAATTGGAATACCACTTAATTTTATATAATTATTTTTATAAAAAATATGATAAAAATTGTAAATATTATGCAATGTTATTTCTATATTATCTGTATTAAATTTATTATCTTTTACTATTAAAAACATATTTTTTACTTATTATCTTAATTTATTTTATTTATAAAAATAAAGATATAAACATAACTTTGTATATAATATTATGTATATAGATAAAGTTAAAAATAATTTATTTAAATTATTAAAAAATAAAAATCATCCAAATATTTGCTTATTTGGGGATAATATTAGTCATGATATAATTATTGAAAATTTAAATAAATTATATAAAATTAATAAAAATACAATAATAAATTACAAAGGTTTAGATTATATTAAAAATAATATATATTATGAATTTAACTTAAAAAAAATTAAATACAAAAATAAAGAAATATGGCTTGAATTAATAAATGATATTTGTCGTTCAGATAATTTATTTTTAAATCTAAAAAAAATAATTATTTTTAATAACTATCATTTTTTAAATACATCTATACAAAATATATTAAAAGTTTTTATTGAAAAAAATACACATATAACATTTATATTAATAACATTAAATATATCGAAAGTAATATCACCAATTAAAAGTAGATTATTATGTTTAAGAATACCAAAAACAAATAATTATCAAAAATGGGTAACTATAAAAAAAAATAAAATAAATATAAATATAGATAATTTTCAATACTATAAAAATTATAATATAAATGATATAATATATTTTAAAAATAATGATATAAATTTAAAAGAAAATAAAAATATCATAACTAATATTATTAATTTTATACATATTTCAATAATTAATAATTATGAAAAAAAGAAAACAATTGAAAATATTAAAAAAATATCATATTATTTATTAACAATTGGAATTCCTATTATTATATTTTATAAAGAATTATTAAATATATTATTAAATAATTATAAATTAACAATTAATAAAAAATATAAAATAGTAAATTTAATAGCAGATAGTGAATATAAATACAATAAATCATATTATAAAATGATACATATCGAATATTTATTAATTGAATTACTTAATATAATTAAAATATAAATAATATTAGTATTAATGATAACTTTAACAAATAATTCAATTGATTTAATAAATTATTGTTTAGGAAAAGCAAATATAAAAAAAAGTAATAATAGTATAAAAAAAATATATAATTATTTTGAATCAAAATATAGTTCAAATGATGTTGAATATAGTATTATTGAATGTAATAATTATAATGATTTAAATAATTCATATATATCAAATGAAATAAAAAAATCTATACATAAATTAAAAAATTGTCATAGTATTAATAGTAAAATAAATAATAATTTAGTAAATATAATTATTTACCATAATGAAGAAAATATAGAAAAAGCAATTAAAATTATTTTAAAATATATACAATTTATGTATAATTTATCTAATTATGATAAAAATATAAATATAATTTATTATTTAACAGAAAATGAAAAAAAGATAAAAGATAAAAGAAATATTATATTAAATCCAAATAATGTTAATACAGGGTCATCATCTATAGATAATATACAAATATGGAGAAAAGAAGAATTATTAAAAACAACAATACACGAATTGATTCATCATATGAATTTAGATTATAGAAATGATACAATAGATATTATAAATAATTATAAAAATAAATATAATATAAGTTCAAATAAAATTAATTCATTTGAATCATATGTTGATTTTTGGGCAATATTAATAAATATATTTTTATGTAGTAAAATATTAAATAATTCATATGATTTTTTTATAAAAGTCATTTATCTTGAAATATATTTTATTACATTTCAAGCACAAAAAGTATTATATATTTCAAGAACAAATAATAAAGAAATAGTAGATATTAATAAATATACAAATATATTATCATATTATATAATTAAAGCAGAATTATTTCAAAATATAAATAAAACATTATCAATAATGAATTATAATATTAAAATTAAAAATATGAAAGAGTATTTAGAATATCTTAAAAGTTTAAAAAAAATAAATAATAATAATAATAGATTTAGTCATATAAATAAAAATAGTTATATTTATAAAACAATGAGGATGTCTATATGTAGCATAGATATATTTGATTAAAAGGGTTTAAAAATTATTCACTTAATATATTTATGAAATCATATTTAATACAAAATATTTATGAAAAAAAAATAGTTTCAAAAAAAATTAAAGATTATATAATTAATGAAAAAAAACATAAAGAATTAGAAAATACAAAATTAAGAATAGATAATTATAGTGATAAATGGGAAAAAAGTAAAAAAGTATTTAATGATTATGAATATATATATTTTTGTAAATCAAAGAAGAAAAACATATGTAAATATGATAAATCAATTAGTAGAGCTTTTTATAAATTACATGAAATTTTAATTGATTATAAATTAATTAAAGATAATGATATAACATCAATAGCAGAAGGTCCAGGTGGATTTATACAATCAATTTTATATAATTATAATAAAATGAATATAGAAATAAATAATATAAATGGATTAACTTTAAAATCAAATAATAAAAATATACCAGATTGGCATCCTTTAATTAAAAATAATAATATAATAAATATTATTTATGGAATAGAAGATACAGGTGATATTTGTAATATGAATAATATTAAATCAATTATAGAAAACATTGGCGAATCTACTCAAGGATTAGTTACATGTGATGGTGGTATAGATTATTCCAATGATTATAATAATCAAGAATTATTATCATATGAATTAATATATTCAGAAATTATATTAGGATTACATATACAAAAAGAAGGCGGATCAATGATTATAAAAATATTTGATATATCACATTATAAAACAATACAATTAATATATATATTATATCAATCATATGAAAATGTCTCTATACATAAACCATATACAAGTCGAAATACAAATTCAGAAAAATATATAATATGTAAAAATTATAGTAAAAATTCAAGTGTAATTAAAATCATGAAATATTTTTTTGATAATAAACATAATATGATTATAGATATACCAAAAGATTTTTTGAATGATATAACTAATTATAATATTAAATTTATTGATAATCAAATAAATAATATTAAAAAAATATTAAAAAAAATAGATGATAAATGTATTAAACTTAAACCATCACAAACACAAATAGATTTATCTATAAAATGGTGTGAAAATTATAATATGGATATTAATAATAAATGTATTTATCTTGAAAAAATATCAGATGCAGGCATAACAGGTCCATCATAAAATTCATCATTAATAAATTCAACATTTTCTATAATATCACTTTCAGATTGGGGATAATATAAATCATTATATGATAAATTAGATAAATTCAATGGAATCCTTTGTAATTTATTATTAAAATTACAAACATTTACATTATTTTTTCCAATATAACACGCGGGTATTGGCATTCTCTTAATATTATTAAAATAATAACTTTCTTCGGGAGTATTATGATATCTAGATTGTTCATCAAAAAATAATTTTAAATTAGTTTTTTCATCTTGTAAATTATTAGTATAAAAAGATGGATTTTGACTTACTCTATAATCTGTCCATGCTTTATCAGGAATATCATTTGGGATTTGAGCAGATGTAAATTCAGTTGAATTAATATCATTTGCCATCATATTATCTTTTAAAATATATTTAGGTTCATAATATATTGTATTATCGCCAGATACAATATCACCATTATCTCTTATAATATTTATAGTGGGTTTATTGTTTACTAATTTATATGTTACTTCAGATACAGAAGCACCATCAATTGTTTCATATTCTGTTACTTTTTTATTAGTTAACTTATAATACATTTTTTTAACAGATTTGTTTTTTATAGTTTTAACAACTACTAATATTACAACAACTATTAATACAACATAACCAATAGTTTTAAAGTCCATTATATATATATTAATATATTATTTAAAAATTTATAGAAATTAATTGGGTGGTAAACTTAATAAATCAATGTTACGGAATTGTTCAGGTATTACTGGATTATCTTTAGAAAAATAATTAGAATTACCATTTCTACAGGGCCATGAACCAGTAGCTGGTCCTTGTGGAATAACTCCAACATATGGGTATCTACTTAATACTTGATTTTGATATACATGATTGTAATTCCATAAATTTTGAACAATTTCAACTTTATTGGTGATTTTACATTCATTTTTCATTGTTCCATTAGTAATTACAACTTGATTTGGTTCTAATATACAAAATTTACTGTTAGTAGTATTATTGTTCATTTATATGTTATAACTTAGATTTTTTTTAATATGATTTTTTTCCTAATTTGTAAATATAATCAAATAATAATATTATAAATATACCAGCAAATATAAATAATAATAATTCATTAAATTGGTGATTATCGAATTTGAATAATGGTTTATTATTTGCAAATGTTTCAATAATATTATTTTTATTATTTGATAAATTAGAAACTAAATCCTTTAAAGTTTCAATTTCTTTATTTAATGATTTAATTTGTTTATAACATTCAGAATTATTATTATTTAATAAATTAGGTACACCACTTGTATTTAATTCACTTTCACCCGAAACTAATATAGAATCTTTTCTTATATTATTAAATTCTGAATCAGATTTAAATTCATTATTAGAAATAGGTATACTTGCTGGTATTGTTGATGTTGTTCCTTCAATATTAATGGGTGCTACATTACTAGTGTCGATATATGTTCCATTTAAAGTTCCAGGCATACCATTTAATACTTGTGGTTCTTTTTTATTTTTTGAATTTTTTGAATTTTTTCTCTTTTTACCAACATTTATATTATTTGAATTAAATGCTTCATTTAAATTACAAAATCCTAAACTACTCATATTAAATTATTATATAAAAAAAATATAATTTAATATAAATGAAAGATATTAAATTATTAAATGATATTTCTGAAAATAAATACTTTCTTGGTATTGTTATGATTTTAATAAATATTGGTGCTAGATTTATAATAGAAGAATTATCGCCTAATCAAAGAAAATATATTAATAGTAAAGTATTTAGAAGAATAATTATATTTTGTGCTTTTTTTGTAGCTACTCGAGATTTATTAGCATCAATTACACTTACAATTATTTTTATATTATTTATTAGCGATTTATTTACAAATGATGATGATGAACAAATCTATGAAGATAATATAAATGATATAGATGATATTAAAGAAATTAAAGATGACTTAAATAATTTAACAAAAAAAATAAATAATCTTTATTAAATATTTAATGTTAATCCACCATTATCCGAGTCACCACTTATAATTGATATCGAATCTAAATCTATATTTGAAGGATCAATATTCATATTATTTATTATATCATCTATATCATTTGATGATTTTTCTGGTGCTTTTCTAGTTCTTTTAGGTTGTCCACCCATTGAACCACCACCCATCATATTACCCATCATTCCATTCATCATACTAGATATTGGATCACCTCCAATTGAATTGGCTTGTGGTTGTTGTGATTTTGATGGTCCTGTTCCCATTATATTACTCATTAAACCACCCATTATACCACCTAATGGACCACCCATATTCATTGGTTGTGGTGGTGGTCTTGTATCTCTTGTTGTTGGCTGTGGTTCTCTATTCACTGAACTATTTGATGATTTTGGTGTATTTATAGCAGCCGAAGCAAATTGTTGCATCAATTCTGGATTTTGTTTTAATATATCATCCATACCTGGTAAACTTGTCTTAAACATTGTATTTGTTAAATGAAACATAAAAGCACTTCCAGCAATCATAAATATTAACCTTAACTCTGGAGCCATTTCACCTTTTCCTCCGTATTTTTCATGTAATTCTTCAAATACTTCATCATAATCATCTATTCCTTCATTCATACTCTCTGACCACCCATCTAACTTAACTGCAAATGGATCGAATTTTCCATTTAAAAATTCTATTCCCGTAATACACGCCATTAACATTTTTCTTTGAAATTTAATAGCATTTTCTGTTTCTCTTTGTTTTTTTAATTTAATATATTCATTTCTCATATCATCTAACTGAGAATTCATATTATAATTCATTGTGGCTTTAATTCCTTGATTTTCCAGTCTTTTAAATTTATATATTAAATCAATTTTTTCATTTTTAATTTCTTGTGGATTCATTTTGTATATAGGCTTAAACTCAGAATCATCATCATTATTTAACCCTTCTCTTGATAATATAGGATCATTTGGTAATATATCATTATCAAATGATATGTTTTTATTATCATCACTCGCAGCTGTATCACTAAATAAATTTATATCTTCTTTCTTTATTTTATCATCATTTGATTTATTTATTGAACTTGAATTAGAATTAGAATTTAATAACATTTCTATTCCAATATCGGGGTTCTCATTCATATTATTTAAATCTAAATTAATTGTTTGTATATTGTCATTTGATAATATATTTAAGTTGTCCATATAATTCTAATTAGAAAGAATTGATATATTATAAACACACACTTTTTTTAAATATTAATTAATATAATCTTCTAAATTTTGTGGCATTTCTTTAATTTCTGTATTATAAAATTTTTCAATATCATGCATATGTTGTGTATCTTCATCGGTTACAAAATTAATTGAAACACCCTTTCTTCCATATCTACCACTTCTACCAATTCTATGAATATATGTTTCTTTACTTCTTGGTAAATCAAAATTAATAACCAATGATAATTGCTGAATATCTATACCCCTTGATAATAAATCAGTTGATAATAATACACGAGTCTTACCCGATTTAAAATCATCTAAATTTTTTTCTCGATTGAATTTATCCATATCTCCATGTATATGTGATACTGGGAAATCATTACTAATTAATCTATCGTATAAATTAGATAATACTGTTTTACTATTAACATATATAATAGATTGTGTAATATTTATAGTATCATAAATATCTATTAATACATCAAATTTCCATTTATATTGCTTTAAACTAATATAAAATTGCTGTATACCTTCTAATGTTAAAGAATCTGCTTGAACTAAAATCTCTTGGGGATTATTCATAAATTGATTTGTTAAATCTAAAATTTCTTGTGGCATTGTAGCACTATATAAACATATCTGCGTAGATTTTGGAATTGTTTGAATAATATTATAAATATTATCTAAAAATCCACTTGATAATATTTCATCTGCTTCATCTAATACAAGTGTTTTTATTGAATCTGTAAATAAATGTTTACGATTAATCATATCTAATATTCTACCTGGTGTACCAATTATAATCTGTGGATCTTTTTGTAGTTCACTTATTGATTTTTGCATATTTGTTTTACCTACTACTTTACATAATGATACTTTCATATAACTACTTAAATTTTCAAATACATTATATATTTGATTTGCCAATTCATGTGTTGGGGCTATAACAATATATTGTGTTTTCTTAATAGATGTATCAATTTTATTTAATATACCTATTGTAAATGATCCTGTTTTACCCGTTCCTGATTGAGATTGTGCTATTAAATCTTTGCCTTCAACAATATATGGTATTCCTTTATGTTGTATACTTGATGGTTTTTCAAATCCATATGAATAAATGCCTCTTAATAATTCATCATTTATATTTAAATCTTCAAATGATAAATTACAAATATTTTCTTTATCTTTTATATCTTCCATATTAATTATATAATTGTAATTATCTTTATATTATTTAATTATTTAATATATCTTCTTCTAATACTATAGATTCATCTAAATCTTCTAATTCTACTTCCGCTTCTATTTCCCCTTCTACATCCACTTCTACTTCTATTTCCCCTTCTACATCCACTTCTACTTCTACTCCCCCTTCTACATCTACTTTTACTTCTACTTCTTCTACTTTTTCTACTTCAATTGAATTATATTTATTATATACTTCTATTAACATATTTGATATTGTTTGAAAATCTATACCAGAACATCCAGATAATAATTTAGGGCCATCTATAATTAAAAATGTTGGTACAGAACGAATATTACATTTTACTGCAAATTCTTCATTATTATCAATATCTATTTTGTAAATTATTACATTCTTATTATTTTCTTTTAATTTTTGTGATAATTTTTCGATTGTAGGTGCTATTTTTTTACATGGTCCACACCAACTAGCTGTAAAATAAAAAAAAGATAAAACTTTTTCTTTGTGATTTTTATCTATAATTTCAATAATTTTATCATTTTCTTCATTTAATTCAATCATTATTTATAAATAAATAATATAAATAATATTAAGATATTAAACTTAATAATCATCAAATTGTTCTTCATCTGAAGAAGACATATTATTTAATTCAATATTTCTTTCAAAATTATTTTGAATATCTATATTTTTCTGAATATTATATAACATTTGGGCTCTTTGTGGATTTTCATCATAAAATTTTGTTAAATCTTTATTATATTTTTCTCTTTCAATTGTATTCATATTATTTATTTCTTCTTCTGATTTTATAACAAATTTTTTACTAGATAAATTAATTATTGGATATAACATATTAAAATCTTCTTTATTTACTAAATTTTTCCAAACATTTTCATAATTAACTATTTCTTTTTTAAAACATAAATATGAACAAACATTTACATTACATTTAGTACATTCATTATAATATACAGCCCATGCTTTATTTCTTTTATCTAAGTTACATGTATTACATTTATATGATGATATCGAATCATCATATTTTTTTTCTATGACAGACTTAAAAGATAACATATTTTAAATAACAATTTTAATTGAATATTATTTATTTATATTTTTCAAATTAATTTAAATAAATAATAATTTGAATATATATTTATTATTTATTTAAGATATAAATAATATATATATATAAAATGGATCTAAAAGGATATACTTATAATGATTTTATTAAAAATTATATTAATAGTAATTTTTATAATAATTGTATTATAGATAATATTGATGAAATAGATAAAATAAATATTATAATAAATGATATTAATTATAGTGTCATTACAATTCATAATGTTATAGATCATAATGAGAAATACATGATAAATGAAATTATTAAAAAATTAGTTAATGATATTATAATAAATCATCACAAAATTACTAAACTTAAAAATATTGTTGAAGAATTACAAAAATTAGAATTACCTGAACAAAGATCAAAAGAATGGTTTGATTTACGTAGAGGTTTACTTACAGCTAGTAGTTTAGCAAGTGCTCTTGGTCATTGTCATTTTAAAAGTCGTGATGAATTAATAATTGATAAATCTGATCCAATTGAAAAACCATATGAATCAAATGAAATAACAGAATGGGGAGTTAAATATGAAGAAATTGCTACTAAATTTTATGAATTAATTAATAATGTTAAAATTTTAGAATTTGGATTAATTCCTCATCCTAATTTTAAAATTTTTGGTGCTTCACCTGATGGAATATGTTCAAATGAATCTCCAGATAATTACATTGGAAGAATGCTAGAAATAAAGTGTCCGCCTAAGAGAAAATTTACTAAAACTGTTCCTGGACACTATGGTTTTCAAATGCAAGGACAACTTGAATGTTGTAATTTAGAAGAATGTGATTTCTTACAAGTTAAATTATTAGAATATGATAATATAAATGATTATATTAATGATAAATTTATATATAAAAATAATATTAAAGAAGGATATACTGCTAATGATTTACCAAAAGGTTGTACTGTAACATATCAAAAAAATAATTCATTATCATATAATTATTTATATCCTGAATTAGAATTATCTTATGATAATTATGTTAAATGGATCAATGAACAAAAAAATTGGATTATAAATAATAATCATAAATTTATCGAATCTAAATGGTGGAAAATTGAAAGATATGAATGTACCTTAGTTAAAAGAGATAGAAATTGGTGGTTAAGAACAATGGAAGAAATACAAAAATTTTGGGAAGAAGTTGAATATTATAAAATAAATGATAAAACAGATATTATTAATAGAATAAATAACAGTAAAAAAAGAAAATTTAAGAAAGAACCCGATGAAATTATTACAACTGATAAATGTTTATTATAAATTTATTTAATAGAATCTGTTGCTAATTTATCTGCTTTTCTATTTCCAATTGAATATTTATCCATTAAATTAGTATGTGCTTTAATATATTTTAAACTTATATTTTTATTTTCTTGAAGTAAAGTATAACCTTTTTTAATAACATCTATATTTTCTGGTATTTTATTATTTTTCATTTTCCAATTATTTTTAATCCACTCACTTGACCATTCAGTATAACAATTAATAGAATATTTTGAATCTGTATATATTATTACATTTTTATTTATATTTTTACATATATTAATTGCTTCTAATATAGCAGTTAATTCTGCATTATTATTAGTTTGATTACCTTTACATATTTTAGATATATTTCTTTTATCATTATCACCAAAATATACACCTATACCCGCTTTTGCTTTATTTTTCCCATTATTTGAACATGCTCCATCTGTAAATACATTTAAATTACATTCATCTTTATATTCTTTTTCTATTTTTTTACTTATATCTATTTTTGTTTGTATTTCATTAATACTATATTTTAAATATATATCTGCAGCTTCTTTTGTTTTAAATTTTAATAAATGTATATCAAAATCTTCATTATCATATACTTTATTACAACATTTTGGATCAATTATATAAAACATATTTTTAAAATATTAATATATAATTAAAATCAAATTTATGGTTTAGCTTTATTTATATTATCTAAAACAACTTCTTGTATATTTGTAATCGATTGTATTGTACTATCAGTTGTTTCATTAATAGTATCAGTTGCTGTTTCAACTATAGTTTCTTTTGTATCATTAATTTTTTCTGTTAATACTTCTTTAATATTACCCATATTAGCCACCATATTTAATAAGTCTAATTTATTATTCATAATATTACTATTACTATTACTATTACTATTACTATTACTATTACTATTACTATTACTATTACTATTACTATTACTATTACTATTACTATTACTATTACTATTACTATTACTATTACTATTACTATTACTATTATTATATTGTGTTGGAAGAGTATTATTCAATTCTTTTTTAAAATCAAATGATTTTTTCTTATCTCCAGCTTTACCACCACTAAATTCTTGTTCAATTTGTTTTCTTTTAATATTTTCAATTGATTTACAAAATATTTTAAAAGCTGCTTCATGTGATGGACTATCTTCATATTTACCTGATAATTGGAAATATTGCCAACCCTCAGTTTTTAATTGTTCAGTTACAATAGAATATGTAAAATAATTTTTATCTAATGAAAATAATTGGAGGAATCCATTACATGCTGTTACTGTTAAAGATATTGTCCACGAAGCCCAATAACTTATTGCATCAAAATTTTTAGGTAATTTATTAGGATCCATTTGTCCAATAGATAATATAGCTGGTAGAAATAATGATCCAAGTGTAACTATAAATCTAAATCTATTATAATATTTTTTTGTACTATCTCTTTTATCTTCATATAATAAAACTTCATATAAAAATCTGTTTTTAATAATTTCTGTATCATAATCATTCTTTAATTTTAAATTATCAATAATACTATTAACTCTTTCAAAATAACCAACATTTTTAAAATTGTTCATATATTTTTATTATTATTATATATAATATATTATATATGGATTTTAAATGCAGTAAGTTATATATTGATATATCAAAATCATCTAAGAAAATAATTGATACAGATATATATATAAATAATGGATCAATAGATTTTTATAAAAAACCAATAACTGTATCTGATAAAAAATTAACAAATATATCTGGTAATATTATTATATATGGTTCTGTTGTAGTGACTTTACATCAAGAAATAAAAAATGATTTAGGTTTTCCTTTAATAGTATATAGAAAACATAATGATTATTCACATACATTTATTAATGAAACTCATAATACATTTAATATACATCCTCATGGATTAAATTGTAGTACATATGTTGATGGTGCTAGTAATATTTTAGAATTTGGTAAAAATACAATAAATGGTGAAAGTGTTAATCCTAAATTTAAAATACTTAATAATTCTATGTTTAGTTTATGGCATTCTCATGAACATGGTACTAGTTCATCATCTATTTATAGTAATTTATATATTCCTTATATAATTAAAGATAAATATTCAGATTATATTGATAAATACTTTACAATTAATGAAAATGATTTTATTTTTGTAACAAATTCTATTTTATTTGATAAAGAAGGATATTATAATTCAGATAATTTATATAATAGAAAATCTAATAATAATGCAGTTATTAATTTTAATGGTAATTTAATTGGAAAATATACACCTCTTAAATCAAAAATAGATGATAATATATGTGATATTAGTGATATATTAAATAAACAATGTAATACGTTTGAAGTTGATACTAAATTATATAAAGTTTGTAATAATTTATTAAGGTTAAGATTAACATCTAGTGAAAATAAATATAGAAGACATCATTATGGTATTATTAATAATGATACTTGTAAATTTATAGATTTTTATGTTATAAGTCAAGGTTGTGGATTTGTTAAACCATATCTTACTAAAATGGTTTCATTAGTAAATTTGGATAGAGTAGAAATATTAGTAGACTTAAAATGTAATAAAAATATTTCATTAGTATTATTTGATTTTGATATAGGTGAAATTAAATCTTATTATTTAAAAAAAAATTTAAAAGATATTCAAAATTTATCAATATATACTGGATGTCATATAAATTCAATTATAGATAATACTAAAAATATTTTTGATGATTTAGAATGTAAATATAAATTTTTAAAATTACTTAATAATAGTAGAGAAGGTAAATCATGTAATGATTTGCCTTATAATATATGTTGTAATTTTAAATTGCAAAAATGTTCTAAAATAAATAATATTGATTGTGTAATTAAACCGATTTATCATATTACTACAATTGATAAAGAAGAATATTATTATAATTGGCCTAACAAAAAAATTTTATTATGTAATAATAAAATTAGAAATTTTTATTTCAATGGTCAAATGGAAGTATTTTCACAATCATGGTTTAATGAAAATGATATGCCAAGTTTATTATTTAAATTTTTAAATTGTAATAAATATCATAATTTAGAACCAAATAACATATTACATATTACTGAAATATGTAAAAAACCAAAATTAAAACCAATAATATGTTGTGGTTGTAATAATAATAACTGCTATAGAGAATGTACTGATTGTAATCCAAATGATCATTGGGGAAATTATTTTAATAATAAAAACTGTTGTGTATGTGGACATGAAATTGACTATAATCATATTGATAATATAAAACACCATGAAATTATATTCGATGTTACATGTTTACCATTAAATATATCCGAATTAAAAAGATTAATAAATTATAAATTTAAAGAAAAATGTATAGATTTAGAATATGATTACAGAAAAACATATAGTGATATAAATGGTTATAGAAAAGATTATAAAGAAGATTTTTGTAATTGTAAAACTAAAAAAGATATAAAAATAGTTGAAATATGTTTAAAAAATAATTCAAATGATAAAAAATATATAATAGAGGGAAATGTAAGTATAATGCAATTTTTAGGGATTGAATTTATGGTTATGGATAATAAACCTAAAAAAAATAAAAAATATGAGTTAATGATGGGATTAAATAAACTTGAAAAAAAATGTAAAAAAAATAATGAAATTATTGATTGTTATAATGGTGGAAATGTTCATATATCACATAATAAACATGAAATGTCCCATTCTAGAAAATGTAAAAATCCACATTGTCATTGTGATAATTGTACATGTTCTCCCTGTAAATGTTCTCCACATAATAAACATGAAATGTCCCATTCTAGAAAATTAAATATGATGCACCCTAATGTAATATTAGAGTTAGATCATAATGATGAACATCGTGGTAATCCATTTAAAATACACAATGAAAATGTAATGAATTTTACAGTTGAAAAAAATGATACAGAAATATGGAAATATACTAACTTGGATAATATAAATTATGATTGTCACCCATTACATTTTCATTTAACAAGTGGATTTATTATAATAAATCCAGAATATACATCTATTCAAAATATCTACAATAATAATTTTGGTAGTATTGATAATTATTCAATTAGTCCATTAACTAATATATCATTTTTTACTAAATTTTCTAATTATAGTAGCAATGATAACAATCAATTAGGTTATATGTTTCACTGTCATTTTTTACTACATCATGATATGATGATGATGGGACAATATTATGTTGATGATAAGAATACTTCAACTGAAATTTGTGAAATAAAAAAACCTTGTAAAAAACCATGTAAACCATGTAAAAAACCATGTAAACCATGTAAAAAACCATGTAAACCATGTAAAAAACCATGTAAAAAACCATGTAAAAAACCATCATGCGAAGAATCATCTTGCGAAGAATCATCTTGCGAAGAATCATTTTGCGAAGAATCATCATGCGAAGAATCATCTTGCGAAGAATCATCTTGCGAAGAATTATCATGTAAACCATGTAGAAAAAAACCCAGTAAACCTTGTAGAAAAAATAAAGAATCCCCTTGTAAACCGTGTAAAGAAAAACCATGTAAAGTAAAACACACTAAAAAATTTTATAAAGAAGAAAAAGAAGAAGAAAGAAAAAATTTCGATATTGATTTATCAGACTTTGATTTTATTAATGAAACATATAAAAAACATTAATTTATTAATGTTAAATCATTAATATGATGTATTAATTTTTCTGTTTTTTTAATTGGTGACCATTTTTTAAAAAATGTATTATATTCACAATATACAATTATATCTTCATCTTCATTACTTTTATGAAATAAATTATTAATATATTCACTATTTTTAATATTTGATATATGAGCTGTATCTACTTTTGTGATTGTATCTTTATCTTTCAAATATAATTCATATATTTCAGGTTTCATTGTTTTTGTAATTTTAAAATTTAAAAATTTAATATTATTTGTTATTTTAGATTCATATATTTTTTTAAGTTCTAATTCATTAAACATATACAATACATTAGAATAATTAATATTAATTGGTATAAAATATAATCCTCTTGTTTTATAATTTAAATTTGGAATAAAATCATTAAATACTTTATCTTTATCTACTATATCAAAATATTTTTTAATTTCTAATTGACATATATCTTCCTTATCTTCAATAAAATCTTTATCTAGTATATTATTTAATAATTTAATTCTATCAATAATATTAATATCATTTGTTTTTTTCCCTTTATAATAATAAATATCACCTAATAATAAAAACCATTTATTATCATTATCTCTTAATAATTCAGTTTCAAATAAACTACCTCCATATAACTCTTCATTAAAACTATATGGCACAATAAACATTTTAGGATAATCATATCCCTTTTTAACTTTTTTATCAATTAATAATGTATATTTAAATCCATTTATTAATGTCATGTATAAAAAATATGGAGATCCATAAGTTTTTAAACATAATATATGAGGATTATTGAAATTTTTTTTATAAGCTTCATTATAAATTTTTGCATAACGTGAAGAAGGTGTTAAAGAAGTTCTTAATTTCATATCATCAATAATATATTTTTTCATATCATTTGAAATAATATTATCAACTTGTTTCCCACAAAAATTAGTTTTATTTATTTCTTTGGGATCCATTATAATATATATATTATATATATATTATAAATTATTTTTAAATATATTATATATTATAGTATTATAAAATGGCAGCATCTAATAAAGAAGTAAGTATATTTACAGATGAATTAAATTATACAATATATTTATTAACAATAATAGCAGATCAAATACATGATTTTTGGGATATTGATAGAGCATCAGATGCTATGAAAGCAATTGGATTAATTGGTGGGGGGTGTAATGAAGAAGATGAAGATGACTGTGAAGAAGAAGATGGTTTAAATAAAGAATCATTTCAAGAAAAATTGAATGAGTTATTTAAATCAATTAATAATGAAATTAGATCTAAGGATGAAATTGATAATATAAATAATATAAGAAATATTGATATAACATATATTAGTATTCAATTAAATTTATTACCTATACTAGATGAACAAATAAAACAATCAATTATATCTAGTTTATTTACAGATGATTATATTTACAATATAAATGATTATTTTCAATTGAATAATATGATTGATATTATGATAAATCAATATATTAATCCAATGACAATTAGTATAAGTCAACAAATAGAAAAAGAAGAAACAAACTTATTATTATATGTTAAATCAATAACTCAAGTTTTATCGATAATAATTAATATAATATTATATTTTTTTCCATTTACAGATATGGAAATGGCATTATCAGGTGGTCTAGATGGTGAAGGATTAGGTGATTTATTTATATTTATGAAAATATCAACATTAATAGCAAATGTATATATAAGATCATTTGAACAAGGTGGTTCAAATACTTCATATCCATTTTTTATTCAATATTATATTTTAAATGATATTTCTAATATCATGAATACCATATCAAATACTAATGTAGAACAATTATATAGATATATTCAATCAGAAGAATTAAATCAATCTTTAATAGATAATCCAGAATTATATCAATTAATTCAACAATTTAATAATGAAAATATTTATCAGGAGTTAAATATACTAGTATCAAATATAAATAACTTTGATAATATAGATGATTATAGTGAATTTACTAATGAATTACAACAACAACCAAGTGAACCTGAACCATATATCACACCAACTAATTTCGTAGATACAAATGAAGTTATGGAGTACTATGGGGGTGTTGGTTCTAAAACTTTATCTAGATTAGGAAGAGGAATTAATGCAATTAAACCGTATGTTTCTTATGTTAAAAAATTTGTGCTTCATCCAACTGGTCCTAGAAAAAAAAAAAATAATGCAAAAACATATTGGAAAAAATATTTAAATATAATTAAATAAAAAACATAA